>OGCZ01000228.1_pt1 | contig 38678 bp, 25 predicted proteins | sample 1570211 | NCBI WGS metagenome assembly OGCZ01 (sample SAMEA2582158, study PRJEB24529) | metagenome | biome: Human gut stool | place: China | collected 2011 | reverse complement strand
GCCGTGCCGCAGCCGCCGGAGCGGTGCTTGAGCCGTTAGGCGGGAATTGTGCGGTATTGCCTAAAATGAGCGCCCCCGCCCAACAAAGTCTTGTTTGGGCGGGGGCGCTTGTGCAATCTTTTGACAATGTATTGTCGCCGACTTGTGTTGCAGACCAGATATCAAAAATATAAGCCCACCAAAAGTGCCAGCACAACCGCCGTCATGCCCGACGCCTTGATGACTGAGTTGACGCCGATGGAACATAGCCAGAATATCGTGGGCAGCTGTTCTTTCCGCGTTTTGGGCAGGACTTTACCCAGCAGCGTGCCCGGCAAACTACCTGGCAGCACCGCGCAAGACGGCTCTCCCCACAAAAAAAGGCACTGCCGTTTCCCGGCAGCGCCCCAGTGATTATTGTAATTAGCGTTTACATCGTAAACTGGATTGCACAGAAAGCTGCGTAAATGGCCAGCAAAATAATACCCTGTGCGCGGTTCATCTTACCTTTGACGAGGGCAGGTACTGTCATGATCAGCATGACGGCCAGCATGACCGGCAGGTCTAACACCAGGCTGGAGTTTACTCCGAACAGCGTCGAGCTCTGCGGGATGGTGAACGGAGCCAGCGTAACGGAAACACCGCTGACCAGCACGAGGTTGAAGACGTTTGCGCCGACGACGTTGCCAACGGACAAATCACTGTGACCTTTAATCAGCGAAGTAATGGCCGTGACCAGCTCCGGCAAAGAAGTACCCAGCGCGACAAAGGTCAGGGCGATGACGCTTTCGGGCACGCCCAGCGCTTGGGCGATCAGCGTACCATTATCAACGAGCAGATTTGCGCCAACGGCGATGAGCGCCGCACCGGCGACCAGCAGGATCAGCGTCTTGGACAAGGGGATCAGCTCTTCCTCTTCGGCGTGTTCCTCAGCAGGGGCGTTCTTCATCTGCCGGACGTTGGCGACCATGTAGGCCACGAACATTGCCAGCATGATAAAGCCCATCGGGCGGGTAAATTCACCGAAGCCGTAGGCAGCCACGCAGTAGATGGCGGCGGCGATAAAGAAGAAGATAACCGGCGTTTTCAGCGTCTTGGGGTCAACCTTGCCAGGGCGCACGGCAATCGTGATGGCTGCGATCAGCGCCGAGTTGCAGATGACCGAACCGATGGCATTGCCGTAGGCAATCTCGCCGTGGCCGGAAACCGCCGACATCGTGGAAACCATGACCTCCGGCAGCGTTGTGCCGATGGAAACGACCGTCGCGCCAATCAGCAGCTCCGGCAGGTGAAAACGCCGCGCCAGCGCAGATGCGCCGTCGACGAACCAGTCGCCGCCCTTAATCAGGAACAGCAGACCGACGATAAAAAGTAAAACAGGTACTAACATACTTTTCCTCCATATTTCTATTCTTCGCGTAAAGTGTGCGCCGGTGTCGGCGCATCACTGCGAAACGTCTTCAGCACGGACAGCCCCATAGGCAGCGCCAGCGCAAAGGCCAGCAGATCCGCGGCGGGCTGGGCGCACTCCACGCCTGCAAGCCCTAAAAGATTTGGCAGGATAAAGACGACCGGGATCAAAAACAATCCCTGCCGCGCGGCGGCCACCACCGACGCTTGCCACGCCATCGGCCATATTGTAAAAGCTTGTCACCAGCATACTGATAACCGTGGGCGCAGACATTTTCAAAATCAGGCGGCGCACCGGTGCTTGTGTCATATAGTGCACGCGCTCTTCCGCCGCCATAGCTGTTGTTTTCATCGTTGTACCTCCTTGCCGCAGCACTACTATTGTACCGCAGCCGGGCAGGCAATGCAACGAAAATCGCTGCTGTTTACGCATAAAACCGGGGGCTTTGCGGCGGCCTCCGGTTTTATGTTTTTCGTTTACTTCTGCATGATGTGAATTCCGGCATACGGTTGTTTCTTTGCTGTTGCATAACGGGGTTGATAAAATTTCCGTGGCGGACTTTGTTGGTGATGACCCTGCAACCCTTGACCGTTACTATGCCCATCTTATCAATGATGGGAGGGTACAGGCAGCAAACGCAATGAATTCCATCATTGGCTTTGCCGCCACGAAAATACCGGCTGAATAAAAAATTGACTTGTTACCACGAAAAAAGAAAAAGAACGGTAAAACCTGACGTTCTACCGTTCTTCATATGGTTGTGGGGACAGGACTTGAACCTGCGACCTCCGGGTTATGAGAAATCTAAAAATCGTGCGTTATAGTGATGTTTTGTTGGGTTTGGTGGTGTTGTGTACCAAGGCTCGGAATAGATTTTGTCCCATGTGTACAAAAAGGTGCTATACGGTGCTGACCCGTTCCAAACCCTTTTGGGGGCAGTTTTGGGGGCGAATTCGTGATACGGATTCTCGTCAGTATCGCTCAAATAAATGCGCAGCTTTGGTATCATTGAGAAATGCAGATACCTACACCGCAGGGTTCTCGCAAGTGAAAAGCCCTATGAACCAGTATATAAGTTTTGTTCTCCATCAATAAGTTGTACACAAGCACCACTCCGCGGCACTCCTGCACACCGCCCTTGTCGCCGCGAGAAACGCCCCGATTTGCGGGAGTTCGCAGCCTATCGGCGCAGTGTACCGTCCCGCCAAATACCGCCCCAAAATCCCCGCTTTCCGGGGATTTTTTATTTTACCACAAAGGCTTTTACCTAGACTGGATTTCCCTGTACAGGTAAATCCAACACAAATAAATACTAAATAAAATACTAAGATACTATCGTATCCTATCCGTAAAACACAAAAAGCAGGATTTTTCCCACTGTGGTTTTGCTGCGATTCGTATAACTTAACACCAGCGAGTACAACTTACGATTGCACACAGTTGCTATCATGCGATATAATTTATTTGTCCACTTCGTCAAAAGACGTTCTTCAAGACTTTTTCAGTTAGATAACGGTAAAAGTCGTTGTATTTTTCCTGCGGAATCGGTAGGGAAAACGTCATAACGACAAGGGCATGACCGCGATTTTCAGCGTGGTAGGGCGGGTGTATGTGCGAGAAAGGATTCTCGGCAAAGCAGCAGCGCTCATAAAACATTTTGCGGCGGCAGGCAATCGCATCCATCGGCGGATCGATTTCCAAAATCAAGGTCTTGCCGAATTCCGCCAGCAGCTCCAACGTCCGCTGCCCATAATGATGATTTCTCAAAGCCGGCAAAATGCAAAAATGCTCGATATACAGATACTCTGCGGTTTCCCAATACAGCACCAGTCCGACAAATCGTTTGCCGCTGTACACCGTCGTAAAGTTGTAAAATTCCTCTCCTAAAATACACTCTTGGGACGGTGCTTCGCGTTGCTCATAGGGCGGGGAGCTTTTTTATACAGTGCCATCGTCTGCGTATACATCGGGTGTGCGGCAGAGGTCACACATTCTAATCGCATACATTCGTTCCCCATACTTCCAGTTGTGTCAGCGCCGGGAATGGGCTAGGGTCGTTGGCCTTTTTTAGATTGTCCAGCAGCAGACTTGTGATGACGGCGCCGCCCAAATCAAAGCGCTGCTCCTTGCCTTCGGGGGATTTTTCCAGCGTAAGAATCCGTGTATCTCCGTTTGAAAGCGTGACTCTCGCGCTTTTCCACCACGCATCGTGGGGAAAGTCCGCGCGGGTCGTCAGCACCAATGTATCTGCTCTGACCGGGCGGCCGAATTCCAGCGTCAAGCACGCTTCCGGATCACGGTTGATGCCCCAGCTTTGGTAAGGGTAGGCACCGTGGCTTTCGGGGCAGATGATGCCATCAATGGCATTGCGGGCGGCAAAAACGGCTTCCCTCCGCGTTTCCACATTGGCCCATGTGTGGGGGTAGCAGGACGTATTGCCGTGGCAGTCATAACCGTTGCGGGCCAGATTGCGCGGTGCTGCGATCTCCTCAGTCCACGCGGACCGTGCCGACAGATAGTGCATCGGTCCGGAAAAAGCTCGCGGGCTGTAACTGATTCGCGCTTCCGCAAAGGGAATTTCCAGCGTGAAAGAAGTTTCTTTCATGTAGACAAATTCCTCATTCATGGCATCGTCCAGCCGGATGGCATAGTACCCCGGTTCCGGCACGGTCATGGTAATACTATCGCCGGGTGCGTAGGCTGCCGGGTAGACAAGGTGGTTGCAGGCTTGCGCCAGTGTTGTGTCGCCGTTTGTGATTTTAAGCAATATATCGTTCATTCTTTCTTTCCAATTCTCAGCGTGACAGTGAATGGATGCTCGGCGGGCAGGGTCAGCACTACCGATTGAAAACCACCCACAGGGTTGAACAGGCGGCGGAAGCGGACGGGTGTGCCGTACTCCGGCGGCAGGGTCAGCGGGCGGTCTGCCTGCACGGTCAGGGCAGCGGGACCGCTGCCGATGCGCACGGTGTTGACATCCTGCCACGCAACATTTTCCCCCTCCGGCGAGATGACGGGCAGGATAAACCTTGCGTCCGCGTCCTCACTGTGACCCGTCACGGTAACTTTTCCCGGCATTACAGAAACGGCAAAATCGTACCATCCGGCGGCGTCTTGGGCCGCAGTGCGCAGTCTGCCGCCTGCGCTCGTCTCATTTTTGTCCACAGTCAAAGCGGCAGTCAAATCGTTGCTGCTGCAATAGGTTTTACCGTCGCGGCGCAGTTCGATGCGCGGCGTGGTGCAAATGTCAAACTGCCAGCGCGGCATCTGCATATTGTTCGGCTCGTTCTGGCGATAAGGGTCCATACTGCCCGCCAGCACCGGACCGCGGGCGGCGTGCCACAGCAGGGACACCATACCGCCCGTGGGGTGACCGCCGGGCAGGTATTCATAGTCATACCCCGTCACAGTCGCGCGCCAGTTGCCTTGCGCGATGCGAACCGTATCGATGGTAGGATAATACCGCGTGTCGGCCGCTGTTTCAGAGGGCAGCCGGGGTAATGCCGCCGGGAACTGACAGCCGTCATGCACAAGCGCCGCCACGGACTTGGCATGGCAGAATGTGTGATGGATGCAAGCGGGTTCCACTGCTGTTCTATACATCGGTCCGCCGTACAAAAGACCGTCATGAGTGCATTGCTTCAGCAATTCCAGATTTTTCTGCACAGCGGCGGCAAACACCGGGTCATGGCGGCTCAGGGCCGCAAAGCCCGCAAGGCATCCATCTGAGGTGCGGCTGCCCCACCAACACCACTTGTAACTGCGGCTGCCGAAGCTATTATCCCACCCGCCGTCGGGCAGCATAAAGTTGAGGTGCTCCCGTGCGGTGCGCAGCACAGCGCGGCCTACATCCTCATCCCCGGTCAGTTCAGCGTACAGAATCAGCGCAGGCAGCGATTCTTCCGCATTATAACCAAGATCCACCGGGCGGCAGTTCTTGGGCGTTACGGCTGTCATAGGGTGACCTTCGCCGTACAAAAGACCGTCCGCCGTAATGTGTGTCACGGCAAAGTCCGCCAGTTGCTTTGCCGTGGCTGCGAATGGCTCCCCACCTAAAAGGCGCGCGGCCAGCGCCATTGTGTAGGCGCAGGTGATGGGGTAGTTGACATTGCCGCCGATCCTTTCAATATTTTGGCAGAGATACTCCGCCATCTCGGCAAAGCGGGCTGTCCATGCATCGCGGTCGGCAGCGGGCAGCTTGTCCCCGTACCAAAGCAGTGTTTCCCCCAAGGCATTTGCGTAAAATACCGTGATGCCGTTCCAGCTGCTGTTCGTGTCGTTGTTCATGCTGCCGTCGGGGCGGCGCATATTGGCCGACCATGCGAACAGCTTTTCCGCCGCATGCAGACAGCGCTCGTCGCCGTCGGTCTGCCATTGGGTCACCAGCGGCAAAATCGCATCGGCACTGCGGCCATGTACCCGCATACAGGCAGGACAGAGCAGCCCGCCGTCCAGCCGGGTATCGCCTGTGTCATGCAGCTGATATTTGAGCATCGCGTCGCACCAGCGGCGCAGCAGAGCTTTGTGCATGGTTCAGCCCTCCAGATCAATACGAATTGTGCGGCCGTCGGCGCAGGAAATCTCGATTGCATCGCCTTTGCACGCGGCAAAGGGCTTAACTGCGAAACCGCCGCGTTCATCGGCATCCGCCGGGCGGGCGTAGAAAGCGTCCACCAAAATATGCGTACCGGGCTGCAAGGTGGCTTTCAAATATGGCACAGCGCAGAGGTTTGCCATCAAGTTCGTGTTGGGGAAGGTGCGCACAAACTCGGTCTGTGCGCCGCCCAGCAGACTGACCGCCGCCGTGCAGCCCCACGGCAGAAACACCGCCTTGCCGCCGCTGACGTCCTCGACCCGCTGCAGCAGCACCTTGCCGTCCTCGGCTCCGACGCGGCGGGTGAACGGTTCCTCGACCGAAAGAGCAAAACCGCCGTCGGCAATGTCTACGGGTGAAGTCGTCACAATTTTATGCACACGCACATGCCAGCTGCCGCCGCAGGGTACGACCCAGCTCTGCGCCGTGGTGCCGGGCAGCAGGGTATAGGCGGCGTAGGTGTAAGCGTCCGTCACGGCAAAGTCATCCGTGCCGTAACGCATACGGTAGAAGTTCATCCCTGCCGGGCTGGCAGCCAATGTGTTGTCGAACGCGCCGTCCTCCAGATCGGTGCCGCGGCCAACACTGAAGCCAAAGCGGTTGGAGTAGACAAACTTTTCATACTTGGCGCTGATGGCCCCGTGGTTCATACAGTGCTGCCCCACCGTGAACGCCGTGATATGTCCGCCGTCGTGGCAGACGAGCATATGCGGTTTGTCCTGCCGCTGCTGTGCCGGGTGCGGAACTGTTACATCGGGCGCAGTCCAGAACGGATGATCGGCGGGCAGCGCCAAAAACAGGAACGCCTTAAACGCCCAGTAGGGGCTGCCGGGGGCGTTGTACCGTTCGCTCATGAGCAGGTTCGGGTATTGGTAGCCGATGGTCAGCACGCCCGCCGCGTCGGTGATGGGGCATTGGAACCAATGGTGCAGGTTATGCAACACGGTATGACGCACCGCGCCCCATGGGATCGTTTCATTCTGCGCCCCTGCAAACGCATACGCTGCAAAGAATGCCGCGTGGGCGAAGCGGTAGGTCAGACTGCGGCCAAACGGAATCTCCGCGCCGTCATCGGAAAACCACTGGATGAAATCCCCGGCAAATTCGCCGCTGCGGGTCTTGAATTTGGTCGCGTAGCCATCGGCATCCAGCGGGGAGAGCGCCGACCAGATGAGCGAGTAAAAGTGCATGGCAAAGGGAATATAGTAGTCCAGCTGACCGGGGTTGCCGTCAAAATACCAGCCGCCGCCGGTATAGCAATGCTCGACAACGCCAAAATCATCCTTCAGTTGGTCGGTATCATAGGGCAGACCCAGCCGTGCAAAGGTCATATTCGTTAAGATGCGGAAAAAACGCCAGTTGTTGGGGTGGATGCGGTGGGCATTCATCTGATTGAGCCAGCGGTAGACGTTCTGCTTCTGGGCGTCGGTCAGCGGTGTCCAAAGCATATCCGGGGCAAGGCAGAGCGCCAGATCCAGCGCGGCAGTCTCGACCATCTTCTGGTCATAGTTGAAGATATCCCCCCAGTATTCGGGATGGCTTGGGTCGGTGCCATGGATAAGACCCGTGCGGTAGAGGTCGCCCCACGCCGCGATTTCTGCCTGCTGTTCAGCAGGCAGCGTAGTGTTATCGCCGCCAAACAGCGGGCCAAGCCCCCATAAGATACGCGCCCAGCCCTCCATGCGGGCGTCCTTTTCACCGTAGTGCGCAGCTGTGTTGCCGACCTTGAGCAGGGCGCCCCCCGCCGAGTAAAAAGCTTTGAGCGGACGAATCAAATCCAGCAGCGCCGTGACGGCGTCCTGTCGGGTCTGCATAGGGTTAGCGGCTAAAGCCGATGCAAAAACATCCATAATAGCAATCCTTTCCTACTTCAATAAAAGGCGGGGCTTCCGCCTCGCCTTTTGGTTTTACCAGAAGCACTTATCCCCGCCCAGCAGGCGCAGGAGGGTCTCATAGAAGAAATAGTCGCCCCAGATGACGCAGGTTGCACCGGTATCGCGGTGGTAGATGGCGTCGGTCAGCACACCCGCGCGGTCGGGGTCATGCAGAAAATAATGGTCGTAGAGGCTGCGCACAATGGTCCGGGCGGCGGCGCGGTCTTGCGCGGCCTCGGCGTTGTCCGCATACTGTGCCAGCTCCAGCAGTCCGCAGGTAAAAATCGACGCAGCGGAGCTGTCTCGGAGGTCGGGGATGTGGTCGTTAAAGGTGAAATCCCAGTAGGGGACAAAGTCGGCGGGCAGGTTCTGCAAAAACACCTCGGCGGCCTTGCGGCTCACTTCCAGAAAGCGCGGTTCTTTTGTGTAGGTGTAGGCCAGCGCAAATCCGGTCACGACCCATGCCTGCCCGCGCGCCCAAGTTGTGTTATCGTGGAAGCCCTGATGCGTGCGCCCTTCAACAGCCTTACCTGTGGCAGGATCCATCAGATAGGTGTGGAACGAGGAGTAATCCTCCCGCACGAGATAGTCTGCGCAGGTATGGGCATGGGCGGTGGCAATGTCCGCATAGCGGGCGTTCCCGGTCGTCTCGCCGGCCCAGAACAGCAGCGGCAGGTTCAGCATCGTATCCACGATGATTTTTACATAGGGCGTGCCGACATTGAACTCGCCCCACGCTTGAATGTAGCGGCCTTTCTCGTTGTAGCGCTCACACAGCATATCGGCAGCGCGCAGGGCCAGCGCTCTGGCCTCCTCATCCCCCGTCAGCTTGTACAAAGCAACAGCGGACAAGGTGTACAAAAAGCCCAGATCGTGGCTGATGCCGACGCGGTTATCAAGCCGTGCCTTGAACGATGCCAGGTAGTCGTCCTTATACTGCAGGAACGCAGCATCTCCGGTGCGCTTGGCGGCCAGACACATCATACCGGGGAGGAAAGAGGAAGTCCAGAGGTTGTTTTCCTCCGGCGTGTAGCGCAGCCCCTCGGCGGGCAGAGTGCTGACATGCGGGTAGCGGCGGGTGTACAGCGGCGCAGCACGCCGCAGCTTTTCCTCGATTTCCGCGCACATCTGTAAATACAGCGCATCATCCTGCGGCGCAGTGAAACGTTCGGACATACTTTTTCTCCTTTACTCCTTGACTGCGCCGACCATGACGCCGGCGGCAAAGTATTTCTGCAGGAACGGATAGATGCAGAGGATCGGCACCGTTGCGACCATGATGGTGGCATACTTGACAGTGGCGGCCACAGATTCCACATCGCCGACGCCGGTGCCGCCTGTCATGTTGGAGGTGCTGTTCTGCAGTAAGATCTCGCGCAGGACGAGCTGCAGGGGGTACATCTCGCGGTCACGCAGGATAGCAGATGCCCAGAACCAGCCGTTCCACACACCGACGCCATAATACAGCACCATAACAGCCAGAATTGCCTTGGACAGCGGAAGCACAATGGAGAACAGCACCTTCAGATGGCTTGCACCGTCGATGCGGGCGGCCTCAATCAAGGATTCCGGAATAGAAGCAAACGAGGTTTTCAGAATAATCAGATTGTACACACTGATCATGAACGGCAGGATCAAGCCCCACAGGCTGCCCGTCAGGTGCAGGCTCTTCATATTCAAGTAGGTGGGGATCATGCCGCCGGAAAAGAACATCGTAAAGGTGATGAGCAGCATGATGGGCTTCTGGAACATGACATTGCGGCGGGAGAGAAAGTACGCCCCCAGCGAGGTCAGCGTGATTTGCAAAATCAAACTCATGATAAGCACGAGCATCGTATTCAGGTAGCCGCGCGCTATCATCGGGTTTTTGAGCACCATTTCATACGCGCCGGTGCTGAACCCCTGCGGCCACAGCAGAATGCCGGTGTGGCGCATGAGTTGGTTGCTGTTGGAGAAAGACGCAAACAACACATACAGCATCGGGTACAGACAGGCGGCGGCCACCAGTGCCAGGAAAATATAGTTGATGACGGAGAAGATCTTTTCGCCGATGGACATTTTGATCTTCGTGCTTTTTGTTTTCTGCATGGTGGTTCCCCCTTACCAAAGGCTCGTGTCGGCCAGCTTTTTACTGAGCTTGTTCGCCAGCACCAGTAAAATCAAGTTGATGACACTGTTGAACAGGCCGATGGCCGTAGAGTAGCTCCAGCCCTGTTCCAGCAGACCGACGCGATAAACATAGGACGAGATAATATCCGCTGTGTCGTAGGTGGAGGGGTTGTAGAGCAGGATGGTCTTTTCGTAGCCGATGCTCATCAAGCTGCCAATGCGCAGGATCAGCATCGTGATGATGGTGGGCATGATGCCCGGCAGTGTGACATGCAAGAGCTTCTGGAAGCGACCCGCGCCGTCGATGGAAGCAGCATCATACAGCTGGGCATCCACGCCGGACAAAGCCGACAGATAAATAATGGAGCCCCAGCCAACCTGCTGCCAAATGTCGGACAGCACATAGATGGTGCGATAGAGTGCCGGGTTCTGCAAAAGCGGGCTGCGCTCACCGCCGAAAAAGACAATGATATCATTGAACAGACCGCTTGTCATCGAGAAGTCGGTAATCATGCCGACGACGACAATCAGCGAGATGAAGTGGGGCAGATAGGTCAGCGTCTGAACACTCTTTTTAAAACCCTTATGATGGACTTCGTTGATAAGCAGCGCCAGAATGATGGGCGCAGGGAAGCCGAACAGCAGCAGCTCAAAGCTCAGCAGCAGCGTGTTGCGGACAAGACGCCCAAAGAACGGGCTTGTGAAAAAGCGGGTAAAATTGTCCAAGCCGACCCACGGACTACCGAGAAATCCCAGTGCAGGCTTGTAGTTTTTGAATGCGATCAGCGCACCGTACATCGGCTTATACTGGAACAGAATAAAATACATCAGCACGGGGATGATAATGATGTATAGCTCCCAGTTGCGTTGCCAGTCCCGGCGGGCGCGGAACGCAAAGCCGTTGCGGTTGACCGGCTTGGTCGTTTTTTCCGTCTTGTTGGCGGTAGGTGTTTTCATAAGAATTTCTCCCTTTGAGAAAAAAGTGGGACGGGCCAGCTGCCCGTCCCATGTTATGGCTGCCGAAACAGGGTGTTATCAGCGCTTGTTGTAGCGTTCCAGAGCAGCGTCCTGAATCTCGATGGCGCGCTGCAGACCCAGGCTGTTCAGCGTCTCAACATACTGGTCGAAGTTATCCAGGCTCTCGGTACCCAGGATGAACTTGTTGGTCATCTCATCGCGGTAGGTCTCGACCTCGTTCATGATGGTGGAGTACTCCTCACTCTCCTCGGCCGTAGGGGTAACATTGGGCATGGCATATTGGGCAGCAGTCGCCACAGCCCAAGTCTCATTAGACTTCTTCTGACCATCCAGAGTGTAATACTGCTTCAGATATCTGAGATCCTGCACGAAAGGACCGTTGTAGTTGCCGCGGAGGTAATGGGTCATAACCGTACCGGGAGCCATGCCATCGGAGTTGTTCAGGATCAGGTCTGTGTAAACAGGCTCACCATTGACGAGCTCGTAGGAAACACCCTCCGTACCGAAGTTATAGTACATATGACCTTCGTCGCTGTAAGCCCAGTCCAGCAGGCGGGCAGCAGCCTCAACATCCTTGCAGGAGGTGGCGATGGCGACCATGCCCTGGTTGGGACAGGCGCTGTCAATCTGCCCCATCTTGACAATGGTATTCTTATCACGGGAGGGATAGGGGCAGGGCTGCAGGTTAAACTTGGGTTCGATTTCGACACCGGCATTGCTCCAGACACCCATGCGGGAACCTGCCCAGCCGAAGGACGCACCGGCATTGCCGTTACTCATCTTGGCGCTGACCGTCTCGTAGCTGGAAGTCATCATGTCGGGGTCCAGCAGACCCTCGGCATACCAATCGTGCATGGTCTGCAGGTACTCTTTGTAGTTTTGCTCGGCCGCGCCGTAGTGGGACTTTCCATCCTCGCCTACATAAAAACCGCGTTTCGTATCATAAGCGTAAGCAAAGGGGTTGTTGTCGGTCAGGGAACCCATCGTCCATTCATAGCAGAACGGAGCGGTTGCGCCCTTTTCTTCCTTAAAGGCAGTCAGCACGGTGTGCCACTCGTCAATGGTGGTGGGGATTTCTAAGCCAAGCTCATCAAGCCAGTCCTGCCGGATGAACAGTCCCTCCGTGACACGCAGTTCCTCATTGCCGCGGATGAACGGGAATGCATAGTAGTTGCCGTCATCGGTGCGGCACTGGCGGGCAATTTCGGGGTTGGCGTCCAGGTAGGCTTTCAAGTTTGGGCAGTACTGGTTGATGATGTCATTCAGCGAGACGATAACACCATCGGAGATCGCCTTTTCGGGGCCGCCGGGGTAGTTCTGCCAGTGGTATTCCATAACATCGGGCAGATCACCGTCTGCCACCAGCAGGTTGAACTGCTCGTTCTCGCCGCCTGTTGGCGGATGCAGGAAGGTGATGTCCACACCGGTGTTCTCCATCAGCCCCTTGCCAAAGGGGCTTTCGCCCATGTCCTTATAATAGGAGCCGATGTTCTCGTTCAGGTTGCACCAGTAGGTGATGCTGTGACCTGCGGCCATCGGGTAGGTGAACTCACCTGCGTTACCGCTCTCGGCAGCGGTAGAGGCACTGCTGGCGGTCGCGGTCGCGGTGGATGCCGTGCTTTCGGTGCTGCCGCCGCAGCCTGCCAGCATTGTGGCGGACAGGGCTGCCGCAGCGGCCAGCGCGGTGGCCTGCTTGATTTTTTTCATGTTGGGGTTCCTCCTTCTTCTTTGTGTTTGTGGTCGTTTTCTCTTATTGAACGAGGCCCGGCTGCCGAGGTTTTGTGGCGCTGAAAGATTTTGGCTTTGGCGACCGGTGTTCGTTCTGTGCTTAGAGCCTATCACACCGCCGCCAGCAAAACCAGAATAAAAAGCCCCAAAAAATAGGCAAAACCTCAAATCAAAGATGCGAATTTTCAAAAATACATAGGCAATTTCTAAAACGGCAAAATTTATGCACAAAATGAATAGGTCTATTTTTGTGCATCTTGTATAAGTGCCATGTGCAAAAGCAAAAGCCGGACTGCGACAGTCCGGCTTTTGCTTTTGGGGGTTACTCCTCGCTGTGTGCAGCCTTGTACTGCCCGGGCGTCATGCCGGTAACCTTTTTGAACACGCGGATCAGCGAGCCGCTGTCACGGTAGCCGGTCTGCTCGGCAATTTTTGCCACCGAAAGTCCCTGTGCCAGCAGTTGCTTAGCAGCTTCAACGCGAACATTACTGATATAGGCCAACAACGCCACCCCGGTCTCTTTCTTGAACTGCGCGGACAAGTAGGTGGGCGTCATGTCAAAGTGCTGCCCCACCTGGGAGATATTCAGGTCCGGGTCGGCATAGTTTTCCCTAATGTACTGCTCCACCCGGTCGCAGAGGGCGCGGGTCGTACTGGTGCTGCCCTTCAGCAGCCGCACACGGCCACAGAGCGTAGCGGAAATTTTAATCAAATGTGCCTGCAATTCCTCGGGGCTGCCCGCATCCCCGGGCGAGAAGCGGATGTCCTTCTGGTCGTCCAGTCCGGCCATAGCTGCGCCCTTGATGAGCGTCGCCGTAATGTCATAGGCAAGGCAGCGGGCCACATTAGGGTTCTGCACCGCGCCATCCAGCGGGAACGCCTGCCGGATAAGGGCGGCGGTGTTTTCCTCGCTGCCCAAAGAAATCAAGTCCATGAGCTTGCGCTCGGTCTCCAAGGGGAATGTGTAGGCCATGCGGGCATCGTGGATACCGCGGTAGGCCACAGGCTCGCCGTCATCCCGCAGATAGCTCAGCGCTTCCAGCGCCTCTTGGTAGGCTGCACGGATGTCCGCCGCCCCGGCGTGGATCTCGCCCACGGCCGCCCCCAGGTCCGCATGGAAGTGGGCACGGATCTGCTGTTGTGTCTCACGGATGTCCGCCAGCAGCTGCTCGTCCTGTGCGGTGGTGCTTTCCTGCATGCCCACAATGGCCACGCAGGTTTCCCCCAAGGCGGTCAGTTCCAGCGCAAAATGCGGCTCAGCAATTTCCTGAAAAATGTTCATAATCGCAATCTGCAGCACTGCAAAGTGGGAACCGTCCCCCATCGGTGCTCCGTCTGCCATCGGATTTTTAAAGACGACCACCGTATAAAACGGCTCATCAAACCGAATGCCGCTGCGCTCGGCAGTCTCTTGGCTGAGACCCTGCGGGCTTTCCAGCAGCGATTTCAAATAGTAACGCCGCAGGGTCTGCTGACTTTTCCACAGCTCATGCTGTTGGTCGCTGCGCTCGCGGCGACTCTTTTGGGAGTAGTATTCCAGCCGCTCAAACTCGTTTTTCTCGATCAGATCGGGAGCCTCGTCTGTGCCGTCATAGGGGCTGACCAACGCGCCCAGCGGCTGATAATTTTTCTTTGTCAGCCCAGCAGACAACCCCAATCCTAACATCATACAGAGCACCATGCCGCCCCAGGTGAACAGCTGAGTCATGCGGGTGTTTTTCATCAGCAGCTTATTGGAAATGTTCAGCACATACTTCCAATCCGTCACGCTGCTGGCACGGGTCAGGTAGGCTTGCTGACCGCCCGATCCAAAGGCAAACGAACCGTCGGCCGCTGCCTGCACAATGTCCATAGCAGGCGGGTCACCCGCTGCCGTTTTGCAGATGGCTGTGCCGTCCGGAGCTAAGACATAGAAATCCAGCTCCGGGTCCCAGCAGAACTGCTGCAACCGCTTGACGAACAGATCTTTGTTCACCGTCACCACAACGGTAGCGTCAGCGTAGGACAGCCCGCTCGTCAGTGCAGAGCGGATAAAAAGAAAGTCTGTGCCGCCTTCGTTCTCTAACTGGACCATCTCCCACCGGGGGTGGCTTTCGTGCAGCAGCTCATGCCATGCATCCTCACTCATGCTGCTGTTTTTGAACCGGGACAGATAAAATAGATGCTGGTCAAGGTAGCCCCAGCTGGAAATCACGCTGTCCAGATTGTTCAGACTGACCCACACATTGGTAACATTCGGGTGCCCGGCCTCAATCGTCAAAAGCGCACTCTGGGTGTTGACCAATGCCAGTTGATCATAACCGTCCAGCGGCTTCTTGGTCGTGACCATTCGCTGCACGGCCTGATCCTGCATTGTGCGGGAAAGCGTCTGCTTGATCTCGGTCAGGTAGCTGTCCAGGTCGATGCGGGCCTGATCCAGCGCCGAACCATAGATCCGCTTGGACTCCGCCGTAATAATATCGGCGGAGTAATTATATAAAAGCAAACAGAGCAGCAGCGGCACGATCAGTACAAGGATGTAGGATAAAAACCAACCGCCGCGCACACTTTTCTGCCTTGGAAGTTTTATGCTGTCAAGTTTCATAAGGCCGCAGCCTCCCTCCCACTTCGACTTGCAGTTCTCATTTTTTCAATATAACAGCGCCCAGTTCCATGCCGCTCTGGCCAAAATAAAACCGCAGGAAGAACTCGTCTCCTGTGTTCAACGCGGGCAAGCTGACGGTAAAATCGCACCAGTCTGTCTGAGCGCCGGTGATGGTCATAGTTTTCAGGAACGCACGTCCTGCGAACACCGATACCGGGATTTGGGCCAGCGGGCTGTTGCCCGGCATGGCACGGCAGCGCAGGTGCAAGGTGTAGCTGCCGCCCTCGGCTGCTGTCACGCGGAACGCCGTCGTGCGGCGGTAGCCGTTGTCGATGGCGGCAATGTCGATGGCTGTGCCATCGCGCAGCGTCAAGGGAAAACCGTTTTGTGCCGCCTGCTGCATGTCCTGCTCGGCCATTGCCTCCAGCTGGTCATCCAGTGCACTCGTGCGGCCGATACTGCGGCGGAAAGCGGGTGTTTGCAGCAAAAAGCGGCAGATGTTCGCCGCGCTGCGCTGCAATTCACCTCGGGTCAGGCGGCCTTCGTTCAATGCGACTGCCAGATCGTCCCCACCGGAGTTATGCTCCGGGTCGGTCACGACCATAAAAACATCATTCTGGGCACGTACCATGGCGGCCACATGCTTGGTGCTGCCAGCGTCGCCGCGGTCGTTGCCCTCGGCCCACCAGTCACTCATCACAAGGCCAGTATAGCCCCACTGATTGCGAAGAATCGTCGTGACAAGGTCATAATCGCTCGCCGTCCAGTAGCCGTTCAGCGGGTTGTAGGACGTCATGATCGAGCGGGCATGCCCCTCCTTGACAGCGATTTCAAAACCGCGCAGGTAGATTTCCCGCAAAGCGCGTTCCGACACGACCGACTCCACAAAGTGGCGGCGATGCTCCTGGTTGTTGGCGGCAAAGTGCTTGATGGTTCCGGTCACGCCCCAGCGGTGCAGCCCGCGCAGCTGGGCGCAGGCCATCTTTCCGGTTAAAAGCGGATCCTCGGAGAAATACTCAAAATTGCGGCCGTTCAGCGGGTGGCGATGGATGTTGATGCCGGGGCCCAGCAGCGTGTCAACGTGATTTTTGCGCAGTTCCAGCCCTTCCATCGAGTAGAGTTCCGCACTCAATTCCTCGTTGAATGTCGCAGCCAAACAGGTGCCATTGGGCATGGCGAAAGCTACCGTACCGCAGTCCATACGGATACCGCTGGGGCCGTCGGAACAACAGGCCGCAGGCAGACCGTAGTGCTGCAGGGCATCGCTGACACCGCCGATAGCCCCGGCTGTACCGGGCGTAACGCGCGGGGAGTTCATCCCCTCGCCCCTGACGATCGTACAAAGCTCGTTGTCGCTGAACTGCGCGACAAAATCAGCCATGTCCGCCTTGCCGTCAGCCACATCCTGCAGGCGGATGCCCTTGTCCCCGGTCTGGGGGTGCTCTTTCGGCAGACGGATGGCACGATGGGTCTCGGGCAGCTCGACCTCAGTGGGGACGGGTTCCCATGCGGGGGAACCGTCCGCACCGGGGCGCAGCCGCTCAAAAGCTGCGGCGGGTGCAGCGGCGGATTCCTGCTGCTCCACCACCATCAGCGGCAGCGTGACCGTAAAGGCCGCCGCGGCATTGCGCACATCGGTACCCAGACTGAAAACATAGTCACCGGCTTCCAGCACAAAGGCGGACTTGTACCTGGTGGCACCGCTGTCATCATAACTGGCAAAATTACGCCACGGCACAGTCAGCGTCAAAGTCAGGCTCTCTCCGGGGTTCAGTGTTTTGGTCTTGGCAAAGGCGCACAGCACCTTAGAGGGCTTGCTCAGAAGCCCCTGCGGCGCGGTGCAATACAGCTGTACGACCTCTTTGCCGGGTCGGGCACCGGTATTTTTGACCGTGGCAATGACTGTGATCCCATCGGCGTTCTCGTCCGCACTCAACAGCTTTACCTCAAATTTTGTGTAAGAAAGTCCGAAACCAAAGGGATACAGCACTTTTTCCGGCGAAAATGTTTCAAAGTAGCGATAGCCGACATAGATATCCTCGGCATAGAAATTGCGGTCGTCCGCACCGTAGTGGTCAGCAGCAGGGTAATCCGCCGGGGTGTGGGCAATCGTGTCGGGCAGTTTGCCGCTGGGGCTGACCGTGCCGTTCAGCACATCCAGCACACCGCGGCAGCCCTCCTGTCCGCCCTGCCAGATGTAAGCCACCGCGCCCGGGTTGTATCGCGCGACCCATTGCATATCAATGATGTTGCCAACATTGAGCAGCACAACAGATTTATTGAAATAGCGGCATACCAGCGCCAGCATATTTTCTTCGTCCTCGGTCAGCAGAAAGCTGCCGGCGGTGTTCGTGTTGTCTTGATCCTCGCCCGCTGTGCGGCCAATGACGATAAACGCCGTGTCGGCGCGCCGAGCGGCAGCACGGACGAATTCTTCGTCCAGCGGCATTTCCGGCTGAAACCACGGTTCCTGCGCCCAGCCAGTGCCCATCTCGTAGGGGTGGTCTGCCAGCCATGCGGCATAGCGGGCCTGCACCTCGGCATCCAGCCGATAGCCGCCGTCACCGCCCAGTATCTCCGGCAGATTCGACACATGGGTCACATTGACCAGTCCGCCGGACCCGGTGCCGCTTTTATAGTAGTGAAATTGTGCATACCCAAACAAGGCCGCCCTGCCGCCGGAAGCCAGCGGTAAGACAGCCTCATTTTTCAGTAGGACAACCCCCTCCGCCACAGCCTGACGAGCCAGTGCCGCATAGCGGGACATTTCCAACATTGTATTTTTCATAATACTGAAACTCCGATCCCAATGGATTGCAAATTTCAGCGCCACACCTATTATAATACAGGATTTTCAGAATTTGGCAAGTGGGTAACGCGGAATGTTTTGTGGAAAATTTTCAAATCAGGTGGATGCCTTTCGATGTGGATTTCTTTCTTTGTTTAAATTGTGTCTCATCTGAAAGAGTGAATCAGAAGTGATTCACTTTTTCGAGTCAAGATTTTTGGATGAATCACAGGTGATTCACTCTGGGGATATACGAATTTGTATGAGCATCTGGGTTGGGTGCTATCGTTTTTTTTTGGGGGGGGGGGTAGACGTGTTTTGCTAGCATAGCGTTTGGATATCCACAAACGCATTTCTGGGGAATCCCCAGACCCCCGCGCTGCTCTTGTGTGACGATAGTGACGCTGATGACGCTTGTGACGCTGTTTTGAGGATATCCCTATACCATATCCCGGATTCAGCGTCATTAGCGTCATCTGCGTCATTCTGATTTTGTGTTTCTCGTAATATCATTATTTTTGCTTCGAGCAGTAGTAAACTGCAAGCGTCATTTCACTATAAGCGTGACGGTGGTGACGATGGTGACGGTGTTCGTGGGATAGGGTAAAGGGGTATATCAAAAACATCGTCATCACCGTCAGCATCGTCATTCTACAGGCAAGCCGTTTTAATCTGCGGCTTGCCTGTTTTATTTTGAGTAATGTGGCAGGGTTTTTGCCCCATTGTTTGTTAAAATGGATTTAGATATTTTGTAAAAGTGCAAGGATTTTTAGCACAATGGGTGATATGCTGTTTTTGAAGTGTAATTTTGGCGTTTAGGCCAGTTCTTGAGAAAAAATTCTTCGCTTTACATCTCTAAACTTGCAGGAATCCTGCAAGTTATACTGTTATACTGAAATTTAATGAAAAAATTCCATTATTTTTTCAGCGAACGTTACCTTTTGCCATTCCCCAGTGGCTATATAGTAGAGGTGCTTTTTCAAAAATTTTGAGGACAGTTGCAAAAGTTGCGACTGCCGGTCTGTATGATATGATTTGGAATCTTTCTAAAAATTTGAACTTTTTCTAAACAGTTTAAAAAACCTCGTAATTTTCTCCGTTCTCAGCGGCTATATAGTGAAGAACTTTTAATTTTATCTACATAGGAGGAACCCATGAACACGGAATTTCAAAATTTACCCAATGTTGTAAGCCCCAAGGAAGTACAAACTTACTTCGGCATCTCACGCTCGACCACCTACCGCATATTTCACGACGCGACTTTTCCGGCGTTCCACATTGGAAACCGACTGCTGGTGCGGCGGGATGAGTTACTGGACTGGCTGGAACGGCAAAAGGTCAATAAAGCCCAAAACGAGAACCCGAAGATTGTCGGGTCTGATGAATAGCTTTGTGGCCGTACCTGTGGTAGTCTTTGTGTCACGAAAGGAGACGATGCAACGTGAAAGACACATCCCAAAAAGCCCTGCGCCGTGGGCACAACGAGGGCAACATCCGTCAGCAAACAGACGGGCGGTGGGAGGTGCGGCTATCTGCCGGAATCGACTACAAGACCGGCAAACCCAGGCGCACATCCACCTGCTGCAGCATGCGGCAAGAGGCAATCGCAATCCTGCAGCAGCAAGCCCACGAAGTCCGCACACAGGGCTGGCGTGATCCGATGTCGGTGACACTGGGAGAGTGGTATGAATACTGGCTGGACACCTATATGAAGGATACCATCAAGCAATCAACCTATGCCAGCTACCGCAGCTACTTGAACAAGCATTTTTGTGTGCTGGGGAAAATCCTGCTGAAAAAGTTAGAGCCACACACCTTGCAGGAGTTTTACAACTACAAATTCCGCGAGAAAGGGCTGTCGCCCAAGACGCTTCGCAACTACCATATGGCACTGCATAAGTGCCTACAGCAAGCTGTAAAAGAGCATCTACTGGTCTATAATCCCTGCGATGCCGTGACCCTGCCCAGCGGTGAAAAGCCGGAAATCAGCGTCTTTACCAACGACCAGCAGCAAGCGCTGGTCAAGGCCAGCTACCACCACCGCTACGGTGTATTTATCCGCTTGGATTTATGCACCGGCTTGCGCATGGGTGAACTGCTGGCGCTGAAGTGGGAGGACATTGATTTCTCTACGGCGCAACTTCATGTCAGGCGCACCATCAACCGCCTTGCCAAATATGAGGCCCATGCAGGCGAGAGCAAAACCGAGATTGTATTCGGTACACCCAAGACAAAGAATTCCCGCCGGACAATTCCGCTTACACACACAATGATTGACGAACTTACCCGCTGGAAGAATCTGCAAGCGCAGGACAAGCAGCGGGCAGGGGACAAGTTCACTGACAACGGCTTTGTTGTTACAAATGAGTTCGGCCACTACATTGAGCAAAAGACCTTCAAGGACTACTATGACCGTATGCTGAAAGACGCCGACGTCGGCCACTTTACCTTCCACGCTTTGCGTCACCCGTATGTCAAGCACACGACAAAAAATATTTCCTGCAAAAGCAGAAATCCCAAACCACCAACAAGTGGTAATCTGGGATTTCTGTTTTTACTATGGTTCGATTAATCAAATATCTGAGTCAGGCTTACTAAACTTATATGCTGGAATAGACTTATCAGAGAAATGAATATCGGTTGCTTTGAATACCCCGTTTTCGCAGGGGTTCTCCATAGCAAAAACAACACTATGCTTCGCTCGCGTACATGCAACATAAAATTTAGCTCGCGTTTGATTGGACGTGATTTTCACCTGTCTTTCTATAAATGGTAACGTTGTACTGACAGGTATGATTACTACTCTTTCATATGTTGCGCCTTTGGACCCACCGTAGTTGAAGACATCGCAGTCATGTTGAAAACCAACCTTCGCCTTTTTGTCATATCGCAATATTATTGGATGGTAGTATTCGCAGTATTCACGCAGACTATTGCTTTATCAATTCTGAGTATCTGACCGCGCGCCTTCTTCTTTACTCAGTCCATTTTACCATAATCTTTCGATCAACATCAACCACGATCCGTTCAATACAATCAATAATCTCGCTCAACGGGACTTCCTTTCTGCTAGCTTTCAGCAGTTTGCAAAACACCTGATACTGTTTTTCATAGGCTCCTTTGTCTGCAATCGCCCTGTTCAGTTCCGCTTCGGCCTGCTCCTTTGCAGGCCGTGCAGCCGCAATGGCTTCTTTAGAACCTTCACCCATGACATACTTTTCATATTGCTTCATGCTGAAATCAGTAGCTTCCTCATATTTGAGAGAAGCTGCTTCAATGATGGAATCCATGCGTTGTATTTCCTGCTTATATTGATCTTTGGTAATAAAGTGATGATCGATGTACTGTTTTAGCTGGTAGTACACAGCACTGAGTACATCTTCCTCTCTGGCATACATTCCTGTACATTTATCCGCACCTAACCGATTTTTTGAAATGCAGGTGAAGAAATACCAATCCGCATGGTTCGTTCCGCGCTTTCGCTGCATCTTTCCTCCGCAGCAGGCACAAATAACTTTGCCTTTGAAAACATTCTCGCTCGCCTCCGGTGTGGGACTGATATTAAATGAACGGGCTTTGAATTCACTTTGGATTCTGTCAAAGGTTTCAACGTCTACCAGCGGTTCATGGGTGCCCTTTACAACTCGCTTTTCCTTGCCTTGTATGAGCATCCCAGTATAGGTTCGGTTAGTCAAAATGTATTTCACAGATCGACTGTTCCAATCGCCCGTTCCATCCGCAAAACTCCCGGTCAGTCCATTGGAACGGGCGTATTGGATCGGAGTGGGTAATCCTTTTTCATTCAAATAGCGGACGATACCTGTTACGCCAGTTCCGTTTGCCGCCAGCTCAAAAATCTTCCGCACTGTGATGGACGCAATCGGGTCAGGGACTAACTGATCGTGGTTTGCTTCGGACTTTTGGTATCCAAAGGGGGCTCTCGGCCCAACAAATGTTCCTAGGTCTATTTTCATTTGCAAAGTCGCCTCAACTTTCTGTTTGATTTCTACTGCAACCTGTTCGTTAAATGCGTTCTTTATTGGAATGCGAATTCTAGCTCCATGTGGGTGGGATTGATCGGTCAAGCCGTTTACTGTGTCGAAGTCGTCATTAATTGAAACAAAACGAACACAGTTCATAGGGAAGAAGACCTCCAGATAATATCCAACTGCGATGTGATCTCTGCCTAGGCGGGAGAGATCCTTGACTACAACACAGTCAACCTCGCCCCGTTCAATGTCTGCTATCAGCTCCCGAAACATCGGTCGATAGAATGTTCTGCCGCTCCATCCTGCATCAATGTACCATCGCGATATGGGATGCTGGTTTTCTCGCGCCCATGCCTCAATAACTTTCTTTTGGTTTTCTATGGAATCATCGCCGCCCTTTCCTGTGACAGACAAACGGATGTACCCGGCAGTCTCTGAATGCAGATGTGGCAGCGTTACAGTCTGACGCTTCCGGCTTTTTCGTGCCATGCGCAGTTCTCTCCTTCTAATGCAAAACAGGCTACGGCAAAACCATAGCCTGTCTGCATTATAGCATATTCTGCTTTCCGCTACCACGAGTAATGCCCTGTTTTCCGCTTCCACGAGCTTAGGCACACCTTCGCCACCCGCGCACTGGAGCGTGGTATGGACTATAAAACGCTGTCGGCAATTCTGGGACACTACTCGGTAGCCTTTACTATGGATACCTACGTCCACAGCATGGACGAACACAAGCGCAACGAGATGAATAAGATGGACGATATGTTCGGGGTACAATACAGCATTTCGGTAGAGAACCAGCCTTACCCGGTTCTTTGTACAATCATAGCGGATGGCTGTATTGCCCACGTCCCGGATTTCCCCAAAATTGCAGTTCACACCCCCACGCTGGATGCTGCCTTGTTAGAGGTCAAGCAGCAGATTCAAAAGGTCCTGCACCAGTACAAATACCCGCCGATTCCCACCAGACAGGAGCAGATTGACGTCCCGGACAACAGCGTGTTGGTACTGGTGAAAGCAGGGTAGGGCAGCCACACCACACCTATATTTACCCTCCAACTGCGCAAGATTTATCCACAAAAAGCGGGTAGACTGTTGAAAAATCAGCAGTCTACCCGCAGTTGTTTTATCGTTTTGGGGTCATTTTGGGGTCAAAGTGACCGAAAAGTGACCACTTTTTCCCAGACAAAGAAAAAGAACGGTAAAACTTGACGTTTTACCGTTCTTTGTTGTCTGAGTGTGGCAAAAAAGATACCCTGCCACCAACCCGAACGATTGATTATGGAAGACTGTAGACAAAAAATTATTTGTCAGATTCCTTGTTTTGGCTATCTACGGAAGTTTCCTCTAACATATCTGCCACTACTTGCCCTAACTGCGATGCATTTCGAGAGGTAATGACGGGAACACCAGTTTGAGCCTCGATTGCTTTTCTGGCGTCTCCAGCTACCTTTCCTCCTGCTCGAGCAACATCAATATTTTCGGATAATGTTTCGGGCAGCTTTTGCTTTGAAATCTCCGTGGTTGTTGCCTCGGCCAGCATATTCAATACCAACTCCAAGGTGGTCATGTTGTCACGGAGATTCTCCTTTTTCAGCCCCTTCAAGTTCTTATACTGACGTGTTGACATACCAGACCATGCATGGGAAATCTCATCGGTGAGTATGGCATATTCTATACCTTTTTGTACGCCGCGTGCATCCCATTCATCCGTCAGCTCTTTGCGGACTTGGATTGCCTGCAAACGCTGATTGATCCACTCACGGGTATAGCCTTTTTTGAGATAAGTTTCCAAAGCCCTGTCAATTGTCAGTTCTGGATCGATGGTTTCCTCTATTCGCTCCTTACCTACTTCTGCCAGCCAGCGCTTAAAAGGCTCTGCTTTAGGAGATGGAATAGACTGGATAATGCGAAGAAGTTGTTCAGTGTCAGCAACATCTGTTTTGTATCGTTTTCCATCTTTGGGTGACTTTAATTTCAGTTGCTGACAATTTGTCAGCAACTGATCCGCCCCTTCTTCTTTCAGCCTCTGCTTCAGTTTGGCCCAATAGTTACTTGCGCTACGTTGGTCTGACTGATTGGTTAAAACCGCAACTACGTCTACAATAGAAAAATACCAGTCTTCTCTTTCTTCATCCCATGCAGTACGAATGCGCTTATCTTCAAACAATTGAATTGTATCACTTTGAGACATGATGAACCTCCCTTCTATATTATGTAAGCGGCTACTATCTATCTTGAATAGCTAATAGATACTACTCAAAAACCAATATGAACTTACAAGGAGAATTACTATTTTTCGTTATTGGCTTCAATGACATTGAGCAGCCCCTCGAAGTCAATTGTTCCTACATGAGGCGCTCCGCCGAAAGCTCCAGATAAGTACTTATTGCGAATGCTCGTCTGCTGGAAAATGCGTTCTCCGCTCTCGGAAACAGTGACAACTTCTCTATCAGCTTCTTCATTTTCTCTGACAATATATATATAATCCTTAATTTTCGGGATTTCCAGCAGGAGTGTATTGTGCGTTGTCATAATAAGCTGCCCTTTAATATGCGGTATGGCTTCGCTGATTATTTTTGAGTAAAGCAAATCATGGATACCGGAATCTGCTTCATCCAAAACAACTGTTTCACCTGACAAAGCACGAAAAAGAAACGGCAGTATATCAATAATCTGATGGTTTCCATATGACTCAAATTCAAAGGGCATATCACGTATTTCACCTGAGATACGCTTCTTGATTCTTAAAGAATAGTCTATGGAGTCATCACCGTTCGGAATTTTCTTATAGTAAAGTTCCTGATTATCAGAGTTAATAGATTTAAACAGGCTTGTAAGTGTTTTTCCGGTTCGGTCTATTATTCCGACATTTCCTTTTCCGATGGATCCGTTCTCTATGTTCAACAGAATTGTTTCCTTGCTCTGTCCGCTTATAAGTGCATGCGGATTTCGGCTGTTCTTTATGAAACAAGATACCTTAAAAAATTCGTGAAGAAGTGTCAGAAAATTTCCTAAAAGACCCTCATCAAAATACTGTTCCGACTTGTCATTCATTTCATGAAGGATGATGGCTAAAAATGTATGCTTTCCCCAAAAACGCTTTAATTGAGCTGTTACATCAGTTTTCAAGGTATCGCTCTTAAACAAAGCTTTGTTAATGCTTTGTTTATCGGAAGTTAAATCAAAATACGTTCCTTTTCGCTTCTCTAGGACATATTCCAATTTCTCATGAATTATCCCGTCAGCACCGAATTCGACTATGTAGGATCCTTTTTTCCCTTTTATAATAAAGTCATATTGCAAATAGACCGGTTCATTACAGCCAATCATACGACACTCATCGAATAGGTTCTCACTTGATCGCAACACATGTGCCAAATCTTGTCTCGAAATTTTGTGCAGAGGCTCACTTGCCCCCTTTGGATGTTCTTGATCATATAGAATTTGCTCTATCATATCGCGTACATCCATTGTACGCATTAAATCAATAAAAATTCCAAGCCCTGACATTAGGTTTGTTTTGCCGGAGCCATTTTCTCCATACACGATTGCTAAGGATTTGTATGAATTGGTTCCATCGCTCAAATCAAATGTCACGTCATTGAAGGAATAAAAATTTTTCATTCTGATTTTTGTGAACATATCCACACCTCCTAGCGAACTCTATTATATCATTAAGCGATTTAAATTTCAATATCAATCGTTACTTTTGATAGAAATTGTATCGAATTTGCGAAGTACTTGACTGTTTATATGCACAATGCTATAATGATGATATCGTAAGATCTTGGATGTTGCCATCGTGCCTTTTGGCTTGTAGCAAAATTGCCCAATTGCATGGGGGTGCAATCGGGCATAAATCCGAATCTTCTTACCGAACCGTTTCTTAACTCAGTCAGAAAGGAGAACATGGACTTATATAATATAGCAGATTTCCTCCTTCTGGCGCAAGCGTTTTTCTTTATTATAAGGAGGAAAACATGAAAAATTTTTCTTATATCCACACTCTTCCTGCGCATCAACACGCCGAACTAGACTTTGCTGATGTTAATGTCGGAAGAGACAACCGGCTGTTCGTTGACCCTTCCAGAATCCACCTTGCAGCACTTGCCGGTAATGCTTGGGCAAAAGAGGCTGATTTGCTTATCACTTCTTTTTTCGATGCCCTTTACACGGCTGCGGCTCAAAAGGACACCGCAACTGTGTGTAGTTTACTAAGAGCCTGCGGTGAGATTAATGAGACTCAGCTTGGAATGTCTCGTAGCACCCCACGCGGAAACGGTGCTTCAGTTCCACTGATTTTCTCTGCTATCAACCAAATGATGAATGAGGGTCTTTTCGAGAAGAAGCTAGTCGAGAGCATCGCAGATGTTCCCATTTTTGCAGACAGAGTTGGTGCTGATCGCCTTTCAGATTGGACAACCAACCTTATCTGGCCTGTATTGCAAGACTTTACAGTCGCACAATACGAGAAGTACAGCTTACAAAAAGACTTGGCCACCAAGGCAAAACGGTTTCGTTGGGACTCTAATTCCTTTAGTTGGCAGGAGTGTTCGGCGCAGTACTTAACCTGCAATAAGACACGCATTCTACTTTGTCCCAAAGAGTTTCTTCATAAGCGTCTCCTCCTATCAACCGAAAACTTTCTTAAATCACAGGTTCTTGTTTACCGTCAGCAGGAGCTTCTCGATGCGCAAAGTAGCTTATGCCGCCAAAGACAATACAAAGATGGAAGCATTGTCTTACTAGAGCCGCGAAAGAAAGACATTGTTGCCACCGAAATTGGTGAAACCAGCCACACGCAGTATGTACGTGACAGCATCAAGGAGCATCCTCACCTCTTAACGGACTATCATCATCGGTTTGAGTATCAACCAAATAAAGAAGATTATTTTATTTCAGACAGTGAACTAGACGACATTCTTTACAAGGATTAACGCGAATGAAATAGGCAGCCCATAACAAGTGTCGATGCATACCGGCCTTCTCTATTTCGTCTGCCGTCTTTGCTAGATTTATCTGCAAACAGCGCCCGAACAGTTGAAAGTAAAAACCGTTCGGGCGTTTCTTTTTACCCCTTTTAGGATGTCAGAACATTCAATCAGATAAAAATTCTCTTGTTTTTATCGCTGCTAAATCATGCGCAATTCAATATTTTTTGTCAATACCACTCACTTCTCAGCATTTCATTATACCATCTATTTCTAATCCCTACAATTACCTATCCCTTCTTCCGCCATCAGGATTCCAAACTGCAATTGCAGTATTTTTAGTATATCATCATTCGTCATTTGTTCTAATGAACGTCCCCTTATCGCAATAGGCATAATCGCTCCTAATGCCAGTTTGGGATAACGTATGCAATTTTTCTCTACTTGTCCAATCGCAGTATTTCTATCGAACGGAAATTTTAATACTTCTTTTTCCGTATCAATAATATCTTTTTGCCGCGGCGTAAGTACGTTTTCCTGTTTAAGTATCTCTGTGCCTGTGCTAATAAAATCCATGCTTTTCTCCTTTGTTCTGTATGTAGTCGTTCCCTTAAAATTAGCACATATTCACAGTATAGAACGTCGAAATATCGCCTATAAATTATACTTTTCTCGCCTCCTTTGCTATACTGGAATCCTCACACTATTTTAGTAAAGGAGTTCACCAATGGGCAAAAAGCATTACTCGCAATCTATCAAAGATGAAGCCGTTCTTTTCTACGAGCTCGGTCACTCATTCGCGGAAACACAAGTCAAGTATGGCATGGCTGAAAGCACATTCTTTACATGGAAGCAGAAATTTGATAAGGCTCATCCCGTACATGCGGCTATTACCACCAACCGGGCAACCAGCCACAAATCTAAGCGCCACCTTGAAAAACTTGCGCTGGAATTAGAGGTCCTTCGGCAGTGTCCGTGCGGCAGTAAAGCCTCCATCGACGAAAAAGTAGCTGCTGTTAATGCATTGTGCGGGCACTATTCCATCCACATTTTATGCGACGCACTAAGCCTACCGCGAGGAACTTACTACAACCGTAAGCGGCGCGAGGGGCAACGGACTTCTTATGAGATAAATGATGAAAAGCTGAAGCCTCTGATTCGTCAAATCTTCCACGACAGTAAGAACCGTTTTGGCAGAAAGCCAATTCATCACAAACTTGCAGAACTAGGCTACAAAGTCAGTGAAAAGCGCATCGTTCGTCTTATGAAGGAGATGGGATTATCCGTTGCAAAACCGCGCTACAAGGCCGAGCATCAAAAAAGTCTGCCGCGTGCTTATTTCAGAAATTTGTTAGCACGCCAATTTGACCAGCCTCAGCCCAATCTAATTTGGGTCAGCGACATCACCTATATCAAAGTGCTCGACCAATATTACTATATCTGCGTGGTGCTGGACCTGTTCTCACGGCGTATACTTTCGTACAGCATATCGGATTCCATCAACACAGCTCTTACTCTCGCTGCTTTTGATGACGCTTTCCAGTCTCGGGATCCCCCGCAAAATCTGATGTTCCACAGTGACCAAGGCGCACAGTATACCTCCTACATTTTCCGCGCACATTTAAAAGAGCTTCATATAAAGCAATCCTTTTCCACACCTGGCACACCTTACGACAATTCCGTCTGCGAGTCGTTTTTCCACACGCTGAAAAAGGAGGCGCTTTATCACCACCTGTATGGCACACCGCAGGAACTGCAAGCCGTTCTGGACGAATATATCAATTTCTACAACAGCCAACGCCCGCATAGAAAACTAAACATGAAAACGCCGAACCAATATGAATCGGCGTTCTATTCTGGCTGCTTATAAAAAGAAAAGTTCCCACTTTCAAACCGGAGTTACCGGGTTCAAAAGTGGGAACCTATTCATTGGTTGCGGAGACAGGACTTGAACCTGCGACCTCCGGGTTATGAGCCCGACGAGCTACCATCTGCTCTACCCCGCGATATTTAGTTGCTCTCTCTTGAGTGCCTAAATAGTATAGCATCCACATCCCGCAATGTCAATACCCTTTATAAAATATTTTTTGCATCCTGCCCCAAAAACAAAAGCCCGCGCAAATTAGTGGTTGAATCCCCTAGTTAAAACGGGTACTATTATAATAGAAAAGGATCGCCAAAATCCGGCAGATATCCCTTGCCCGGCGGGCGGCGGTGCAAAAAATAAACGGTGCCCCTGGCGCAGCAGCCGGGAACGCTGTGAATGAGGTTAGGAAAGTTATGAAACATCTGGTCGTTGGGGTTCTGGCACACGTGGACAGCGGAAAAACCACGCTTTCGGAAGCACTGCTCTACCGTGCGGGCAGCATCCGCAAGCTGGGGCGCGTAGACCATCGGGATGCATTTTTGGACACCGATGCGCTGGAAAAAGCCCGCGGCATTACCATTTTTGCCAAACAGGCCGTGCTTACCCTGCCGGCCGGAACGGTGACGGGCACCCCGCTGGAAGAGACCCAGATCACCCTGCTGGATACCCCCGGCCACGTGGACTTTTCGGCGGAGGCCGAGCGCACGCTGCAGGTGCTGGATTATGCGGTGCTGGTCATTTCCGGCACGGACGGCATCCAAAGCCACACGATGACATTGTGGCGGCTGTTGGAGCGCTACCATGTGCCAACCTTTATCTATGTCAACAAAATGGATCTGCCCGGTGCGGACAAAGCCCTGCGCCTGCGGGAGTTGCGGGGCCGCTTTGGGGATGGCTGTGTGGACTTTACCCCCACCGTTCCGGCGGAAGAACGCGCCGAAGCCCTTGGCGTGTGCAGTGAACCGCTGATGGAAGCCGTGTTGGCAACAGGAACGGTGCCGCAGGCGGATCTCATCACGGCAATCACGCGGCGGCAGGTGTTCCCCTGCTATTTTGGCGCGGCTCTGCGGCTGGATGGCATTGACGACCTGCTCAATGGTCTGCAGCGGGATACCCGCATGCCGCCGGACGCCGGCAGCTTTGGCGCGCGCATCTTCAAGATCGGGGCAGACGAATCCGGCGCGCGCATGACCTACCTGAAAGTGACGGACGGCGTGCTGAAAGTCAAATCCAACCTGGTATCCCGCCCAGATGCCCGTGTGGAGTTTGAAGAAAAGGCCGACCAGCTGCGGGTCTACTCCGGCAGCAAATACCGCCTGGTCAGCGAAGCCCCGGCGGGCACCGTCTGTGCGGTGCTGGGCCCCACAAAAACCTATCCCGGACAGGGCCTTGGCGTACAGCCGGATGCCCGCCAGCCGATACTGGAACCGGTGCTGAACTACCGGGTGGAGCTGCCGGAAGGAGCTGACCCCCACTATGCCCTTCTGGCCCTGCGCACCCTGGAGGACGAGGATCCACAGCTGCATGTGGTGTGGAACGCCGCTCTGGGCGAGATCCACCTGCAGCTGATGGGTGAAATTCAACTGGAAATTTTGCAGAGCGTGCTGCAAAGCCGCTTTGGATTGGAAGTGGCCTTCGGCGAGGGCGGCATTCTATACAAAGAGACCATCTCTGCCCCGGTGGAGGGCGTGGGCCATTATGAACCGCTGCGCCATTATGCGGAGGTTCATCTGCTGCTGGAACCCGGCGAGCCGGGCAGCGGCCTGCAGTTTGCCAGCATTTGCCGCACCGATGCGCTGGACCTGAACTGGCAGCGGTTGATTTTGACCCACCTGGCGGAGCGCAGCCACCCCGGCGTGCTGGCCGGTGCGCCGCTGACCGATGTGAAAATCACCCTGACGGCAGGCCGTGCCCACATCAAGCACACCGAGGGCGGGGACTTTCGCCAGGCAACCTACCGCGCCGTGCGGCAGGGGCTGCGCACCGCGGCGGCCCGGGGGCAGGCGGTCCTGCTGGAACCCTGGTATGACTTCCGGCTGGAAGTCCCGCAGGACTGTGTTGGCCGCGCCATGGCCGATCTGCAGCGCCGCTGCGCGGAATTCAGCACGCCGGAAAACGAGGATGGCCTGGCCGTCATTACCGGCAAAGCCCCGGTTGCCGAAATGCGGGGCTGTGCGCGGGAAGTGACCGCCTACACCCGCGGTGCGGGCCGCCTGAGCTGTATGCCCCGCGGCTATGCACCCTGCCACAACACCGAAGCCGTGCTGGAAGCCATTGGCTACCAGCCGGATGCCGATACTGAAAACCCGGCGGATTCCGTATTTTGCAGCCACGGCGCGGGCTACCTTGTCAAATGGGACGAAGTTCCCGCCCACGCCCATGTGGCCAGCGGCCTGGGGCGCAACGCGCCCGGTGCCCAGCAGGCGAAACAGGAAGAAGCGGATGCCTCCGATGAAGCATCCGACGCCCGCCGCCGTGCTGCCGCTTACTGCGGCACACTGGAGCAGGACAAAGAGCTGCTGGCGATTTTTGAGCGCACCTATGGGCCGATCAAGCGCCGGGGGGAAGCCGCAGGTCAGCATGACCAGCTTGCCGCGCGCAAAGCCTTCCGCAGTGTGGGGCCAAGCCAGAACCGTACCCCCGCTGCACCGCCGCCCAGCGGGCCGGAGTACCTGCTGGTAGACGGCTACAACGTGATTTTTGCGTGGGATGAATTAAAGAAGATCGCGGCGGAAAACCTGGATGCCGCCCGCCGCCGGTTGATGGACATTCTGTGTAACTATGCGGGCTACCGCAAGTGTGTGCCCATCCTGGTGTTTGACGCCTACCGCGTCAAGGGAGCCGGGCGGGAACAAGAAACCTGGCACAACCTGCACGTGATTTATACCCGCGAAGCCGAAACCGCCGATATGTTCATCGAGCGCGCCACCCATGAGCTGGCCAAAAACCACCGCGTGCGGGTGGTCAGCTCCGATGGTGCGGAACAGATCATTATTCTGGGCAACGGTGCGCTACGGGTATCCGCCCGCGCATTTGAGCGCGAGGTGCGTGCCGTGGAAGCCGAGATCCGCGAATTTTTGGACCAGTAAGGGAATACTGCATCCATCCAAGCGCCGATACGGCGGGGATGATGGTAGAGTGTATTGAAAGGCAGGAAAACAATGGATTTTATGCTCAGCCGTGCCACACGGGTCACAGCGCAGTGGGCCAGTGCGCCCGTGCAGCATGCCGTGGCGCGCTTTTGGCGTGATATGGAAATGACTCTTTCCACCACCGGTTTTGTGCCGGATAACCGCCTGATGATCTGCCTTGCCCCCGCCCTGCCGCCGGAAAGTTATACGCTGGATGTGACGGAAAACCAGCTCACCCTCTGCGCGGCGGATGATTTGGGCGCGGTGTACGGCCTGCTGGATATCAGCCGTCATTACCTGGGGGTAGCACCATTCTGGTTCTGGAACCAGCAGCAGTTTGAGCCCAAACCCTTTGCCACTGTGCCGGAGGGCCGCATTACCGGGCCAGCCGCCGCTGTCGGCCTGCGCGGGTGGGATCTTTCGGATGCACCATGGCTGTCCGCCTGGGCGGATGCCACCGAAAACGGCTGGGAGATGATTTTTGAATCCCTGCTGCGCTACCGCGGCAATATGGTGCGCACCGACAAACAGGCGGACCTTGCCGCCGCCATGGGCCTGCGCCCTGTGCAGAACCCGCAGACCCCGCTGGGGGCTGCCCCGCAGCAGGCTGCGGCGGAAAACCCGGAAGAACGCCATAAAATCTGGCAGGATTCTATCCGCGCTCTCAAAACCAGCCCGCGCATCTGGGCGCTGGGCATTGACGGGATGGGGGGTGATCCCGATGGCACAGCCAGCACTGCGGCGCTGCAAGAGCAATGGCAGCTGCTGAACGCCACGGTGCCCGGTGCCGCTGCCTATATTCTGCTGCAGGGCGAAACCGTTGCGCTCTACCAGGAGGGAAAACTCAAAATCCCGGATAGCGTTATCCCCGTTTTAACCCCGGCCCCCAGTGCCAGCAGTGCGGGCGGCCCGGGTCCCGGCGCGCAGCACGGGCTGTGGTTCAGCCTTTGCCGCCGCGATAAGCTGACCGGCAACCCCATGACCGCCTACCCCGGCGGCGATACCGCCGTTAACGGAATGCTGCAGGGAGCCTGGCGCGGCGGGGTGCGCAGCTTCTGGATGGTTGGCACCGGGGACCTGCGCCCCTCCCTGATGGAGTTGAACCTGACCGGTGCTTTGTGGTGTACCCCGGATACCGACTGCGCCGCGCAGCGCACGGCTTACCTGCGCTGTACCTACCGTGCGCCGGATGGCTGGGCACTGACGGACAGCGCACTGGAGGATCTTTCGGTCTGCCTGCGCGCCCGTGCTGAAAGCGCCGTGCAGGCGGGCAGCCCGCCGCAGCCGGTGGGCGAAGCGTTCCTGACCCGCAGCACCCGGCTGTTTGCTTCGGCCTGGCTGTGCGGCAAAACGCAGGGCCCGATTCAGGAACTTGCCGCTCTGCTGCCCGCAGAAAGCTATGCGGAACAGCTGGCTGCCTATCAGCAGCTCTGCACTTCCGCGCTGGAAAATTATGAAACGCTGCTGCCCGGCTGTTCTTACGCCGGGCGGGCCACCACGCCGCTCTGGCAGGAGCAGGTGGTGTTCAGCGTGCGGCTGTACCTGTACGCCCTGCGCGGGGCGGTGCGCTTTTGCACCGCGCGGGAGCAGTTTTTGGATAAGGACTGGCAGAACTGCTTTTGCACCCTGGGCCGTGCGGCGGATGATTTTGGTGCCATGGCGGCTCTGCTGCAGCCCAAAACTGGGTTCTGGGCCGGCTTTTGCAGCGATACCATGCTGGACGGCGCACTGACCGCCCGCGTTCTGACCGGTCTGATGGCGATTCCCCGCGCGGCCGGGGACGGGCCGGATTATGCCGCCTGGCAGGCTCCACTGCCTGGTGCCCCGGCGGCCCCCGTGCCGGATTTTACCCTGTACCGCGCCCTGGTGCAGGCGGAAACGAAAAAAGTGTAAGGGCCGGGCCGAAAATGCACCGAAAAATCCATGTGTTACCCTGAGCTTTTTGAGCACCGAGATAACCGGCGGCTTTACCGGCTGCACCGTTGGCATGTATGCCTCCGCCAACGGCACCGCCGGCACCAACCACGCCGCTTTCTACTGGTTCGCTTACCAGCGGGTGTGAAACAAGTTGCGCAAAAATATGACAATCAAAAGCAGCTCCCGCCGCCGCGGGGCTGCTTTTGGTTTATAAAGTCGCATTTTGCCGTGAAATTGAAACGTTTCATCAAAATGAATACTACTTTCTTGTTATATTCGACAAGGAAAACGGTTGCGATTCGTGCAAGGCTACAATCTTGCACTCAAAATCCAAAAAACGATTGATTTTTGCAAAACACGGGTGTAGTATAAAGCCATAGCAAGGTTGGAAACGTTACCAACCCGTGAACCACACCCGTCAGCAACGGTGCAACTGGTTCCACTTAAAAAGGAGGATAATACCATGAAATCCAAGCAAACAATCTCTCTCGCCGTGGCATCCATGATGGCTGCCGGCCTGCTGGCAGGTTGCGGTTCCACCGCATCTTCCACTGCTTCCTCTGCTGCAGAAAGCACCGCAGCTTCTTCCGAAGCTGCCAGCTCCGAAGCAGCCGCCCCGGCAGATACCACTGCCGCCGGCAAGGTCTACTACCTGAACTTCAAGCCCGAGCAGGATGAAGCCTGGCAGGCCCTGGCAAAGACCTACACCGAAGAGACCGGCGTTCCCGTTACCGTTGTGACCGCTGCTTCCGGCCAGTACGAAACCACTCTGATGAGCGAAATGGCCAAGAGCGATGCGCCCACCCTGTTCCAGGTCAACGGCCCTGTCGGCCTGGCCAACTGGAAGGATTACTGCTATGACCTGACCGGCTCCAAGATCCTGGGCGACCTGACCAGCGATGCTTACGCCCTGAAAGATGGCGACGCCACCGTGGCCGTCGGCTACGTTATCGAGAGCTACGGCTTGATCACCAACAAGACCCTGCTGGAAAAGGCCGGTTACACCACCGATGATATCAAGAGCTTTGCAGACCTGAAGAAGGTTGCCGAGGACATCACCGCCCGCAAGGACGAACTTGGCTTTGCAGCATTCACCTCCGCCGGTATGGATTCTTCCTCTGACTGGCGCTTCAAGACCCACCTGGCCAACCTGCCCATCTACTTTGAGTACCAGGCTGACGGCATCGGCTCCACGGATGCCATCAAGGGCACCTACCTGGATAACTACAAGGACATGTTTGACCTGTACATCAACAACTCCACCTGTGCTCCTACTGAGCTGGCTGGCAAGACTGGCGATGACAGCCGCAACGAGTTCCTGGACAATGAGGCCGTCTTCTTCCAGAACGGTTCTTGGGAATATAACAACCTCGTCGGCGATGGCAAGCCCTTCACCGATGACGACCTGACCATGATCCCCGTCTACATTGGCGTGGGCGATGAAGCCAACCAGGGCCTGTGCACCGGCACCGAGAACTACTGGTGCGTAAACAAGGAAGCCGACCAGGCAGATATCGATGCAACTCTCGACTTCATCTACTGGTGCGTCAGCTCTGATGAGGGCACCAAGGCCATGGCAAACGATATGGGCTTTGTTATCCCCTTCAAGAATGCTCAGGAATCCCCCAACCTCTTCGTTAAGGTTGATAATGCTCTGACCGCTGAGGGCAAGACTCCTGTTGCCTGGTGCTTCTCCACCATGCCTTCCGAAAACTGGAAGAACGGCGTTGGCTCTGCTCTGACTGCTTACGCAGCTGGCACTGGCGATTGGAACGCTGTTAAGACCGCTTTTGTGGATGGCTGGAAGACCGAAGCTGCCCTGAATGCAGGCTGATATGAACCAAAATAGCGAAACCTGAATGTTAAAAGCGGGGCGGGCGATGATTCGCCCGCCCCGCTCTTTTATGTGCTCAAGGGGGTACTGTTATGGAAAAAGCGATCCAGCGCTATTGGCCCGTGTTCGTGCTGCCCACCCTGCTGGCCTTTATCATCGGCTTTATCTGGCCGTTTATCTGGGGCGTGGCGCTTTCGTTCTGCAAATTCACAACTGTTCAAAATGTTACCTTTGTTGGTCTCGGCAACTATGCCAAGATCTGGCTGGATGATACCTTCACCCATGCGTTCTGGTTCACTGCGGTGTTTACTGTGGTGTCCACGGTGCTCATCAATGTGCTGGCGTTCGGCATTGCGCTGCTGCTTACCCGCGGCATCCGCGGCACCAACATCTTCCGTACCACCTTCTTTATGCCCAACCTGATCGGCGGCATTATCCTTGGCTATATCTGGCAGATTCTGCTCAACGGCGTACTCAGCGCACTCGAAAAACCGCTGCTTTCCCTGAACGCCACGTACGGCTTCTTGGGCCTTGTCATTCTGATGTGCTGGCAGCAGATCGGTTACATGATGATCATCTACATTGCTGGCCTGCAGAACGTGCCGCTGGATCTGATCGAAGCCGCCAAGATCGATGGCGCAAACGCCAAGCAGATCCTGTTTAAGATCAAGATCCCCATGGTTATGCCCAGCATTACCATCTGCACCTTCCTGACTTTGACCAACTCCTTCAAGCTGTTTGACCAGAACCTGTCCCTGACCGGCGGCGAACCGGCCAAGCAGACCATGATGCTGGCTTACAACATTTATGATACCTTCTATGCCCGCTCCGGACCCCAGTGGAAGGGCATCGGCCAGGCAAAGGCTGTTGTGTTCTGCCTGTTTGTTGTGGTGCTGGCCGTACTCCAGCAAAAGCTGACCCAGTCCAAGGAGGTGCAGCAGTAATGGAAAAAACCATCAAAAAACCGGTGGAAGAAAAACCTACCGTTGGCAAAGCGGACCGCCGCATCAATGCCATTCTCAGCGTGGTGCTTGGAGTGCTGTGCGTTGCATGGATCTACCCCATCGTCATGATCTTCTTTAACTCCCTCAAAACCGAGCGCGCCATTACCACCTCCCGCGCGTTTGAGCTGCCCACGGCCGGAACCTTTGTCGGCCTCAAAAACTATATTTACGGCATCCAGGAAATGGACTTTTTGTCTTCCTTCTGGTACAGTCTAGTCATTACTGTCAGTTCCGTTGTGCTGATTCTGCTGTGCTGCTCCATGTGCGCATGGTTCATCACCCGTGTCAACGGCAAACTTTCCAAACTGATGTACGGCTTGTGCATGTTCAGCATGGTGGTGCCGTTCCAGATGGTCATGTTTACCCTGGCCAAAACAGCGGATACCTTAAAATTGAACAACCCCTACAACATCTGCATCATCTACCTTGGCTTCGGTGCCGGTCTCGCGGTGTTCATGTTCACCGGCTTTATGAAGAGCATGCCGGTTGAAATTGAGGAAGCTGCTATGATCGATGGCTGCAGCCCGCTGCAGATTTTCTTCCGCGTGGTCTGCCCTATCTTAAAGCCGACGATGATCTCTACCGCAATCCTGGAAACCATGTGGGTCTGGAACGACTATCTGCTGCCCACCCTGGTGCTGGATATCAAAACCTACCGCACTATCCCCATGGCGATCCAGTATTTCCGCGGCAGTTACGGCAAGGTGGAAATGGCACCCATGATGGCCTGCATCATGATCACCATTCTGCCGGTCATTATTCTGTATCTGATCTGCCAGAAGTATATCATTGACGGTGTGGTGGCCGGTGCTGTAAAGGGCTAATGGCTGCGGCACCCTGCTGCCGGAAGGAGTTTTCTGTGTATGACCATCAAAGATATTGCAAAAGAATCGGGGTATGCCATCGGCACGGTTTCGCGGGTGCTCAACAATAACCCCAGCGTCAGCCCGGCCGCCCGCGCCAAGATTCTTGAGGTCATCAAGCGGTATAATTACCAGCCAAACTCCAACGCCAAACACCTGAAACAGCAAAGCAGCGATGGCCTTGCCCTGATCGTAAAGGGCACCCAGAACATGTTGTTTGTGGACATTCTGGAAAAAATGCAGGCTATCCTGGAGGAACGCGGATATGTTTCCACGGTCTATTATATTGATGAAGAAGCCAACGAAGTTGCGCAGGCCGAACTGATCTGCGCCGAGCGCAAACCTTATGGCATTGCTTTCCTTGGTTCTAACCTGGAATACTTCACACCGCAGCTGGCGGAACTGCGTGTTCCATGCCTGCTGCTGACCAACAGCGCCGCAACCCTGAACATCCCCAACCTGTCCAGCGTCAGCGTGGACGATGTTTCGGCATCGTCCCTGATGATTGAGTACCTGTATGCGCAGGGTCACCGCAAGATCGGGCTGATCGGCGGCAAGCCAGACCAGTCCCGCCCCAGTCTGTCCCGTCTGACCGGCAGCCAGAGCGCTATGTTCCGCCTTGGCCTGCCGTTCGAGATGGAAAAGCAGTATGCTTATGCCCGGTTTTCGCTGCAAAGCGGATATACCGCCATGGAATACCTGCTCAAGCACTGCCCGGATATTACGGCAGTGTTTGCCATGTCGGACCTGATGGCCCTGGGCGCGATCCGTGCCCTGAATGACCATGGCCTGCGTGTGCCGCAGGATATCTCGGTTTCGGGCTATGACGGTATTGCGCTGGGGCGCTACAGCACCCCGCGGCTGACCACCATCCGCCAGAACTCGGAACGACTGGCCCAGCGCGGTGCGGAAATTCTGCTCAACTGTATTGAAAACGGAAGCAGCGCAGTGCATGAAGTGGTTCCTTTTGAATTGATTGAGGACGAAAGTGTTGCGGCTTTGCCCAATCATTGAACGAACCAGACATATGCGGAGTATATAAGGCAACACCGCACAATTCCCGCCTTACGGCTTAAGCACCGCTCCGGCGGCTG
>OGCZ01000222.1_pt1 | contig 39522 bp, 38 predicted proteins | sample 1570211 | NCBI WGS metagenome assembly OGCZ01 (sample SAMEA2582158, study PRJEB24529) | metagenome | biome: Human gut stool | place: China | collected 2011 | reverse complement strand
GCACCCGCTGTCAAACCAGCTGCCCTCACGCAGGACGCGTACAAACTCGGAAGGGTCGGAGGCGGCAATCCTGCCGCCATCCGCCAAAATATACATATGCTTGCTCATGCCGATAATTTTTTAGTTCTTAATTTATAATATAGCTTCTGTTCATCGTCCAGGAAAGGGATGTTCCGGAGCGCGGTGGCCGTGGGCACCTGTCCCCTCGTGGCGAAGGTAACCAATTTATGGAGAAACAGCACCCAGTTACGCATTTTTGTGAAGTTGGTCGTTCCCGAATGCTGGCGGAACTCGACCGTCTTGTGCCGTGAATAGGCTTCGAGATTCACCTTGTGGTAACGGTTGCCGATTCTGTTTTTCAGCTCGTCCACCGTCTGGGCCGAGCGTATCATCTCATCAGATACATGGCCCAATCCCTTGCAATAGTAGTTATCTCTGCGGGATGCCGGCATGAACCTGTCGATGACCGGTTCCAAATGTTTGTAGCTCAGGGCCAGGTTACGCCAGGTCTCCATGCTGAAACCGGCGGCATCGATATGTACGTGAAGCCCGCAGCTCCCGTTCACCTTCACGTCACACAGGTCAAGTATCCAGCATACCTTCTCCAGTTCCCGCAGGCCGACTTCGCCGACCAGTATCGGACTGACCAGTTCGAAAGTGTCGTTGCCGCTTATACTGCTGTCCGTCACGAGTTTCCAATGCGGACGGGTGGTATGATTGTAGCTTTCCACCATAACCTCGATCCCTGCCTCCCTGAGCTCGCGCGCGAGCCGTTCACGGGAGCAATTGTAGGCCTCGATCTCGATACCGAACTTACGGTTGAAAGTGTAATCCGGTGCGGCTGTCGCCGAATGAGCATTCGGACCGCCCTCACGTTCCCTCATCCGGCGCAGGGCGTTCACTACAAAACCGTAATTGCCGTTGGTCACCATCCTGGCGATTTCCGCACGGGGAACCCCCAGAAGGAACAGCTGCCGGATCTTATTTGTCTTCGTTGTCTCTTGTGCTAAAATGCTTCTAATTTGCTCGTTCATAACTTGTTAACTCCTTTATTGTTACACTACTAAGGTAATGCTTTCACAGGAGAAGTCGTAATTGTAAGAGTCTTATTATCATGCTGTTAGCTTACTTTATCTTAGGCTAAAAGTCCTTATTCAAGGTGTCTGTATCCTAACCGGTTGGTATCGGATTCCTCCTGATTGATGGCATATCTTCTCCACCGGTTCTGGAAGGTCGGTTCTTTTCCTTTTCTGAGTTCATATCTTAAAATCTTAAATTATTAAATTACACAACCGGTATTGTCTCGGAATACAAAATAAAGGAAGAAGAGGACCGGACGGAACGAAACCACCTGTCACTTATAGTCATCTAAAGCCGGTTATCACTATGATACACATGAGGGAGACGGACATACCGTTCCTCTCGGACGGTTCTTCCTATGCGGAGGTGGCGTCAGAGGCTCGCTGCCTGTAGCGGCTGGAAAAACGGGCGGGATTCCGTTTCCCTGTCCACCTATCCTTTTAAATCCTTATGGGCAGGTGTGGGAGCATGCATCCACCCTGATACGAATCCTTAAATTATCGGTCCACAAGAAGTGTGAAAGTATCAATCCGTTAATGGAACCATGAGAAGCAAGCATGGCCGACACACCGGCAGGAATAGTCATGGATAGTCGGTTTTTGTCATATGGGAAGGAAAAAGAAAGCCGAAGCGGGTCTGGATCCACTACCCCCTTTGGATATGTGAGAGGAACGTTGCGATGAAAGAAAAAACTCCTCTTCACGCATGGATAAGGCAATGCCGGAAGTCCGGCAATAAAAAGATGTGGCTTCTCTACCCGGGTAAATGCCACGATTACAGACTTCTTCTTGTTCCTATTATACCATCAGGCCGATTACCCTCAGGTTAAAAACTTATCCAGAATATCCGAATCCAACCCGTGACAGACCCGGATGGGAAAGGCGATGATGCCACCGGATATGTGTATAGCCATATGACCGGACATGGAGATACGACGATAACGATACGTCCTTCTATCGGAATAAGGATATGGCGGGATGCACGGATAACCATATATGATTATCGGAACAGCGGTGTGGCAGGCTGTGGGTATATGACAGCGTCCATATACCTGATCTCGTTTTTTTATTATCGGTATTTCAAATGTCTCAAAAGCCTCTTTGACAGGTTTCCATCCGGGATGATTGCCTGAATTCGCATGTACCGGACTTTCTATTTACCTGATTCCGTAATCGTTCCTGCCATCCGTTTTTTCTCTGTGGCTGTCGCTTTTTTCCTTGTGGCATCATGGTCTGTTACCGGATGGGAAGAGCCATCTCCATCACAACCATGAATTATAGTGTAGCCATATTTGTATATAGCCGTATGATACGCTATCCGGATAATGCTATCACAGAATTGCGATATAGCCGGATATCAAAATAGGGATAGCCGGGAGCGAAGGGAGCACGCATCCTTCCGGATATAGATATCTCAAAATCTCCATTTGCAGAAGTGTATAAATATCAATCCATTAATGGAGATTATAAAGAAAAAATATAAGTCACACGCGACTACCTGTCATTCTCCATTTGTAGAAGTAGCAATCTGTTAATGGAGATAATGAAGAAAAAACAATGAGGTATATACGGCTACATGTCCATTTCTTCATTTGCAGAAGTGTAGAAGTAGCAATCCATTAATGGACAATAGAGCATGTAAAGGGCCGATTTCCCATATATTCGCCTCCTTATCCCCGAATTATGGGCGTAAGTCACATGGTTATGGAGATATATCCATCCTTTAATGGGGAGAACAGCCGGTAAATATCTGATAGAAATGCTCCGCAAACCACAGGAAAATAGCCTTACAATGAGCTGATACACAATAATTATTGGAGAAACGAGGTCCGCTCCTGCGGACAGCAAGTTGTGTTTTCGTTAAACGAAAACAGGACGGTTTAACGGCAATCATGCCGCCAAACCGTCCGTTAAGCAGGCTCCGAAGTCGCTTGATTTACCTGTAAAATAAATTCTTCTATCTTAGAGTGCTTTTCCAATAAATTGTTATTAAGAATAATTATTTCCTTTGCAGATTTTCGAAATAATTTGATGGTGTCATTCCTGTTTGCTTTTTAAACATTCGACTAAGATGTTGCGGATATTCAAACCCCAACCCATATGCTACCTGTGCAATACTTTCACCCGTAGCAAGTTCGTTTTTTGCCAGTTGTATTATGTATTGACGGATATAATTACTTGCTGTATCACCTGTTGTCTTTTTTATCATATCCCCGAAATAATTCGATGACATGCAAAGTTTGTCGGCGCAATACTGCACTGTCGGCAAGCCATATGTCAGTTGCATGTTCCTGTCAAAGTAATCATGCAACAAACGGTCGAATTTCATCAACATATCCGAATTATCAAGTTTCCGGGTGATGAACTGGCGGTTATAGAAACGTTGGCAGAAGTTCAGAACCAACTCGATATAACCCACAATGATGGAATCTTGAAATTCATCGTGCCTTTTCCAGAGTTCATCCCTTATCTGGCACATCAGTGATGTCAAAATGCCGTGTTCTTCATCGCTCATGTGCAGAGCTTCATTAACACGGTAATCGAAAAACGAATAATTCTTTATCGTCCTTTCCAACGGGGTACCATGTAAAAGGTCAGGATGGAACAGTAGTGCCCAACCTGTTAGCATTACCCGTTCGCCGTTGTCCTCTTTACCACCTATCTGGCCAGGAGCAACGCAGATGACCGTTCCTTTCTTGTAATCGTACTTTCCACAACCATAAGCTAAATCTATTTCAGCTTCGTCATGAAAGAAAATACCATAGATGCTGTAATTGTTCAAGCTATGGCGTACAGGGGATACTTCCGCATAGTCAATGACACTGACTAACGGATGTCTGTCGGTGTGTCCTACCCACTGACTATAATCGCCCACATTTCGTACTTTTAGTATCTTGCTCATAGCTTTCCGTTCAAGCTCTTGTTTACATGCAAAAATACATGATTTTAATCGAATAGTCGAATAAAAAGGATAGAAATCAGTAAAATTGGTACGAACTGCCCACTTATGATTACATCGGTTATACGAGCATCAGGTAATTTTGCATCATACAAAGAAAGTAGTAATGAATGAACAAATTGACATTCCAGCGAAATTGTACGAAGATGAAGTCGTACGCTATTTTGCAGACCGTTATCATACCTCTACCGAAAATGTAGTGAGATGTTTTCTCGTTCAGGATGGAATCTGCCCTGAACAGGAAAACGAATCCATTACTTTTCGGCTGGAAGAGAATGAAATGGAGATTATGCGAGGCTTGATTGGTGAAGGTCATTCTTTAAAATTATATGATTTATGAACAGAAGAGATTTTTTAAAGCTGTCATCAATGACAGCTTTACTGGCTGCCAGAGAATGGACAGGATTATCGAAAGTCTTTGCCCAATTTCCATCGCCATCTAAAAGCAATTATTTGAGCAGGAGTAATCCGTTAGGAAATATGGAGCATAGAAATCTTGGAGGATTGTTGAATGTATCGGTTATCGGCTTGGGCTGTTTACCCATGGTGGGCTATTATGGTGGAAAGTATGAAAAGAAAGACATGATTGCACTTATCCGCCATGCCTACGAAAAGGGTGTGACCTTTTTCGATACGGCGGAGGTGTATGGACCTTATACCAGCGAAGAGTGGGTCGGAGAAGCACTCGCCCCGTTCCGTGACAAGGTGAGAATCGGTACAAAGTTCGGTTTCGGAGTCGAGGAAAAGCAACCAACCGCACTGAACAGCCGTCCCGACCATATTCGTCGCGCAGTGGAAGGGTCGCTCCGGCGGTTGCGTACAGATCATATTGACCTTTTATACCAGCACCGTGTCGATCCGAACGTGCCGATGGAAGAGGTCGCCGGCACGGTCAAGGATTTGATGCAGGAGGGAAAGGTTTTGCATTGGGGACTGTCGGAAGCCAGCGCACGTTCTATCCGTCGCGCCCATGCCGTATGTCCTTTGTCGGCTGTGCAGAGCGAGTATGCTATCTGGTGGCGAGAACCAGAAACGAAGATATTTCCGACACTCGAAGAGTTAGGCATCGGCTTCGTCCCTATTGCTCGCTGGGACGTGCGTTCCTTACGGGTGTAATCGACGAGAACAGCCGTTTCTACGAGGGCGACCGTCGCTGGAACCTGCCGCAATTCACCCCTGAAGCGCTGAAACACAACATGCCGCTCGTGGCACTTGTCCGCAAATGGGCGAAGCGCAAACGTGTGACTCCGGCGCAGTTCGCCCTCGTATGGATGCTTTCGCGCAAGGCGTGGATAGCCCCGATACCCGGCACGACCAATCCTGCCCATCTGGATGATTTTCTCGGTGCGGCGACCGTTCGTCTCACTCCATACGAAATGGAGGAGTTCGACAAAGAATACGCACGAATCGACCTTATAGGCCACCGTGCCGATCCGTTTACTGAAAGCCAAATCGACAAATAGAATATTTATGATATGAAAAAGATTTTATTGATTCCGTTTTTATTGTTTGCCGCCTTGTCTATGGCGGCTTGCGGAGGCGATTCTGATGAGCCGTTCACTTCAGAACAGCCCGAACAGCCGGAAAATCCGGGTGGCGGTGATGATTCCGACGATAATCCCGACACGCCTGCCCCCGGCGGGAACGGCCGTTACCTTGTCCTTTATGCTTCCCGCACGAACAATACCGAGCGTGTGGCGCAACTGATTCAGACGACACTCGACTGCGATATTCTCGAAGTGGAGCCGGAAACGGCATACGACAATGACTACAACGCCATGTTGGAACGCTCGCAGGAAGAGCTGGCGGCTATCCGTCAGGGCAACTATCCTCCGATCAAGACTTCGTTGGAAAATTTCGATGACTATGACATCGTATTTGTCGGTTATCCCATCTGGTATAGCAGCATGGCGACATCGATGCAGACATTCCTGCACGAACACGCAGCAAAACTTGCCGGAAAACGAATCGCACTGTTCGCCACCAGCGGCAGCAGCGGTATCTCCACATCGGTAAGTGAAGCACGCAGCCTATGCCCGGAAGCGACGGTAATCGACCGGACCCTGTTGCTGACATCTTCGGGGCTTTCGCAAATGGCGACCCGTGTTCCTGCATGGCTCGAAGAAATCGGAGCAGGGCGGGAAGAATCGGATAAACCGGATACTCCGGATGAAACTTCTCTGAAAGTGAACATTACGGTCGGCGACCGCACGATTACCGCCACGATGGAGGACAATGCCGCAGGCAGGGATTTTCTTTCCCGTCTGCCGTTAGAGGTTACACTGAACGATTACAACAACACGACCGAGAAAATATTTTATCCCGGTCCGGCTCTGACGACCGAAGGCGTGACACGCGGCTGTGCGCCCACGCCCGGCGACATCACGATTTATGTGCCGTGGGGCAACGTGGCGATTTTCTGCAAGAGCTGGTCGCATAGCAACGACCTGATTAAAATAGGCCGTATCGACGGTGACGGCATCGAGGCTCTGAATATCGGAGGAGATATAGCAGTAAAATTCGAAAGGCAATAAATATGACGATAGAAGATTTCAAGACATACGTAAAGACACGGAAGCCTCTCGATACGGAGGAAATCCACCGTTTCATGGACGATATGAGCAATGAGGCCCGTCGCATCACGTTCCGCCTGAATACTGCTTATCATACGCCGGATGAAGTGCGTGGACTGTTATCCAAACTGTTCGGATATGAAGTTCCGCAATCGCTGCGCGTTTTCCCACCCCTCTATGCGGATTTCGGTAAGAACATCACCGTAGGTGAAAATGTGTTTATCAACGCCTGCTGCCACTTTCAGGATCACGGCGGAGTCACGATAGGCGACGGATGCCAGATTGGACACAACGTAGTGTTTGCTACGCTCAATCATGGACTTTCGCCCGAAAAGCGGAAAACCACTTACCCAGCTCCCATCGTGCTGGGTAAGAACGTTTGGATCGGCTCCAATGCGACTATCCTGCAAGGCGTGACTATCGGAGACAACGCTGTCGTTGCGGCAGGAGCCGTTGTAACAAAAGACGTTGCGGCAAATACGGTCGTGGGCGGCGTTCCGGCAAAAATTATGAAACATATAACAAAATAAGAATTAGAGATGGAAAAAATGAAATTACCTTCAATTGCATTAGGCACATGGTCGTGGGGCGTAGGATTCGCCGGTGGCAACCAAGTATTCGGAAACAACCTCGGGGTGAATGAACTGAAGCCCGTATTCGATGCGGCAATGGCCGGAGGTCTGAACCTGTGGGATTCTGCTGTAGTTTATGGCATGGGTGCTTCGGAAAGCTTACTTGCCGCATTCACCAAAGAGCACAACCGTGAAGATGTACTCATCTCAACGAAGTTTACTCCCCAGATTGCTGGGGATTCCGTTAATCCGGTAGAAGATATGCTGGGTAGCAGTCTCGAACGTTTCGGCACGGACTATATCGACATCTACTGGATTCACAATCCGGCGGATGTGGAGAGGTGGACTCCGTTCCTTGCCAACCTCGTGAAAAACGGCAAAGTAAAACGTGTGGGTGTCTCCAACCACAACCTTGCACAGATCAAGCGTGCGGAAGAGATTCTTTCCAAAGAGGGAGTGCATATTTCCGCTGTGCAGAACCATTTCAGCCTCCTTTACCGTTCGTCGGAGAAAGCCGGCATCCTGAATTATTGCAAGGAAAACGGCATCGACTTCTGGGCATACATGGTGCTGGAACAGGGCGCATTAAGTGGAAAATATGACACAGCCCATCCGCTACCTGCCGGAAGCCAACGCGGTGATACCTACAACCCGCTATTGCCGCAAATCGAAAAACTTGTTGCCGCGATGCGCACAGTCGGCGACAAATACGGCATCACTCCGGCACAGGTTGCTCTGGCTTGGGCGATTGGCAAAGGAACGACACCGATCATCGGTGTGACGAAACCCGCTCAGGTGCAGGATGCGCTTGAAGCCATAAAGGTGACACTGACCGACGATGAAATGAAAGTTTTGGAAGAGACGGCTGAAAATACCGGTGTAGATACGAGAGGTGCTTGGGAAATGCCGATGATTTAACTCCAAATGCGGAATTATATGAAACAGAAAACATATATAGGCATAGTTGTCAGTTTTGTCATGGCGATTATATTCGGTATGGAAGTTTATGCTTCATCCCATGAAACAAATATAAATTTCCCCAAGCAGTCATTATCAGATCCTTGTATGCTGTATGACAGTTTGATTTTCAATCGAGGGCAAGAAGTACGGTCAGAACATTATACCGGAAAAATCTGTATTTCCACGGTTGTAATAAAACCTGAATATGACATTCATCACCTCATATTCGAGCCAGGAAGTTACAATTCATGGCATATTCATCCTGATGCAGATCAGGTATTGTTGATATTGGATGGAGAAGGATTTTACCAAGAGGAAGGCAAGCCGAAACGCCTTATAAAGCGTGGTGATGTGATAAATACACCGGCTAATGTAAAGCACTGGCACGGAGCTACACAAGACAGTAAACTCGTTCATCTATCTGTAACAACAAAAAACGGTAAAAATCATATCGAATGGAAAGAGTTGGTGAAATCAAATGAATATAATTTATGAAACATTTGTTAATCAGCATAGTAGGCATGTTATCAATATACACATCTAATGCGCAACAAGTCATAGACGTACATTGCCACAATATCTTTCCCGAGTTCACCGAATTTCTGGAAAGACACGGGGCCGCAATGAAAGAGACATTCCCGTTGCCGCAATGGGATATAGACACCCATCTGGAATTTATGGAAAATGCCGGTATCGGAAAGGCTATACTTTCGATGTCGGCTCCGCAACCGTATTACGGCAACACTGACGAATGCACCCGGATTGTCCGCTTTTATAACGAGGCAAGTGCCCGATTGAAGTCGGACTATCCCGGCAAGTTCCTTTTCTGCGCTTCATTACCGTTGCCCGATGTCGAAGCTGCCATTAAAGAAGCCGTATATGCTCTCGATACTCTCGGTGCAGACGGTATCAAATTGGCGACCAACAGTCGCGGGCAATATTTGGGCGACCCGGCTCTCGACACGTTGATGAGCGTATTGAACGAACGACATGCCGTCGTAATCCTGCATCCACACAAACCCGTGCCGGTCAATGATACTCTGATAGCAGCAACTCCGCTTGCTATTTACGAATATCCCGCTGAGACGACGCGAACGGTTGTCAATATGATTGTCCACAATGTCCCGGCACGCTATCCGAACATACGGTTTGTCATTCCTCACTGCGGCTCATTCTTGCCGCTTGCCTTGCCTCGGATGAAAATGGTGCATCCGGCTATGCTCGCCAAAGGGCTGATGAATTCCATAGACTGGGAAGCCAACCTGAAGAACTTATACTACGACCTTGCAGGAGGAGTAACTCCCGAAGTCATTAAAATGCTGTTGGCAATTACCACACCGGATCATCTCATGTATGGTTCGGATTATCCCTATCAACCGGCCGCCGTGCTGACCGAGAACCTGAATAAACTCCGTTCGGCGCTGAAATCCGATGATATGCTGGCTCCGCATATTGATGGCATACTTTGGAGCAATGCCTATAAACTATTTAATATGAACAAGTAATGAAGATACGTTTTATAAATGCAGTTTGTATTCTCGCGTTAATACTCGCTTCTGCGTGTAAGAGCGATAATGCTTCACAACTAAAAGATAAAGAAATGATGATAACGGAAAAGAAAAATATCGGTAGCAAACTGGCTCTTTACCCTATGCCCGTAACTGTGGTGGGAGCTGAAGTAAATGGTAAGGTGAATTGGCTCCTTGTGGCGCATGTCGGTATTATCGGGCATGACCGCATTCTCGTCAGCATGAGCGACAAGCATTATACCAATCAGGGCATCATAGAGTCCAAGAAACTATCCGTCAATCTCGTTGACAGGAAGATGCTTCCAAAGGCAGACTATGTGGGAAGCGTGAGTGGGGCTAACACGGACAAGTCACACGAGTTCTTATTCCACTGGGGCGAAAACGGAAGTCCTGTAATCGACGCATCGCCGCTTGTGATGGAATGCAACGTGGTGGATATATACAAGTCGGACGGCTTCGACAATTTTATCTGCTCGATTGCCAACACTTACGCTGCACCCGAAGTGCTTGACGGCAACGGGAAACTCGATTATACACGGTTGAAACCCGTGCTGTTCGAGTTTCCGACCTATTCCTACATCGCCACCGGAGAGATTATCGGCAAATGCCTGAACTTGGACAAGCAGCCGGGAATGTGCGCCAAGGAGCCGATGACCGCCGACGGTATCGTGCGCCTGTCGAAAATCGAGGTTTACCCGCAGCATCTCGACGAGTACATGAAATACGCGACCGAGGTGGGCGAAGTCTCCCTGCGTACCGAACCGGGCGTATTGACGATGTACGCAGTCAGCGAAAAGGAGAATCCCTGCAAGGTAACCATCCTCGAAACTTATGCGAGCCGTGAAGCCTACGAGAAGCATATCGCTTCCGAACATTTCCAAAAATACAAGCAGGGGACGCTGCACATGGTCAAGTCGCTGGTGTTGTCTGACCAGACGCCGCTCAATCCCGCGAACCGAATCAATAACTTCATTCAATAAAGAATCATGAACCGAATTATTTTAATTTCAGTATTCACCGTTTTAACATTTAATGTTATGGCACAGGAAAAGATAGTACAGACAGCAGGGCGCGATCAGTTAGGCGGGTTCGCCCCGAAATTCGCAGAACTCAACGACGACGTCCTTTTCGGCGAGGTATGGAGCCGCACCGACAAACTCGGTCTTCGCGACCGCAGCTTGGTGACGATTACCTCGCTCATCAGTCAAGGTATCACAGACAACTCGCTGACATATCATTTGCAGTCGGCGAAGAACAACGGTATCACCCGCACCGAAATCGCCGAAATTATCACGCATATCGGTTTTTACGCGGGTTGGCCGAAGGCATGGGCGGCATTCCGTCTGGCGAAAGAGGTATGGGCGGAAGAGACGACCGGAGAGGATGCAAAAGCTGCATTCCAACGCAAAATGATTTTCCCCATCGGCGAACCCAACACGGCGTATGCCCAATATTTCACCGGCAACAGTTACCTCGCACCGGTTTCGCGTGAGCAGGTGAATATTTCCAACGTGACTTTCGAGCCTCGCTGCCGCAACAACTGGCACATCCATAAAGCCACGAAAGGCGGCGGACAGATGCTTATCGGTGTGGCCGGGCACGGCTGGTATCAGGAAGAGGGTAAACCGGCGATAGAGATTTTGCCCGGAACGGTCATCCACATTCCGGCCAATGTAAAGCACTGGCATGGTGCGGCAGCCGACAGCTGGTTCGCGCATCTGGCGTTCGAGATTGCAGGCGAAAACGCTTCCAATGAATGGCTGGAACCCGTTACCGACGAAGAGTATGACAAACTTAAATAATCAGCCGCATGTATAGATTTTTATTGATATTGCTGTCGGTGGTCGGCATGGCTACCGACACCGGCGCACAACAAAGACAGGATATGAACAAAGGAGGATTAAACCATAAAATATTGGTAGCCTATTTCTCGGCGACGGGAACGACGGCACGAGCGGCCGAAAAACTGGCGAATGTTACGGGCGGAGAGCTTTATGCGATTGTGCCTGCACAACCCTATACAAGTGCCGACCTCGACTGGAATGACAAGCGGTCGCGCAGTTCGGTAGAGATGAACGACCCTAAATCGCGTCCGGCAATCAAAGGCAGAAAGGAAAACATCGCCGATTACGATGTCATCTTCATCGGTTATCCCATCTGGTGGGACCTCGCGCCGCGCATTATCAATACGTTCATCGAAAGCCACGACCTGAAGGGCAAAACAGTCATCCCGTTCGCCACATCCGGAGGCAGCACGCTCGCGGGCAGCGCGGCGGCGTTGAAGAAAACCTATCCCGCGCTGAACTGGAGAGAGGGACGCCTGCTTAATCGTGCCGATGAGAAAAGCATTCGCAACTGGGTAGATAACTGCAAGCTATGAAAAGAAGAAAGATTCGCAGTTTAAGCGTCAGTGAAATAGGCATGGGCTGTATGGGATTCTCCCACGGATACGGCCAAGTACCGGGCGCAGGATATGCCGAAGAAGCCATTCGGGAAGCGTTCGGCTATGGATGCAATTTTTTCGATACGGCAGAAGGATACGGGAAGGAGCTTTATTATCCCGGACATAACGAGGAGATTGTCGGGCGTGCGGTCAGAGGCTTTCGCAATGAGGTTGTGATTGCCACAAAACTGCATATCCGACCTGAGGCGGTTGAAGATTGCGGCTCCGTTTATGCTGCCGTCCGCCGCCACCTTGAACGCTCGTTAAAGAATTTGCAGATCGATTACGTGGACTTGTACTATCTGCACCGCATCAACATGGAGGTGGACAATCTGGAGGTCGCCCATGCGATGGGCAGGCTCATTCAGGAGGGACTTGTCCGCGAATGGGGCATTTCGACGGTGGACAAGGCTCAACTTGAAGCGGCGCATGCCGTAACGCCCGTAGGTGCCGTGCAGAATATCTACTCTATGGTGGAGCGCACTTCTGAAAAAGATGTCATTCCTTTTTGCGTGGGAAACGGGATTGCTTTTGTGCCGTTCTCACCTGTCGCCAGCGGACTTTTATCCGGAAAAATTACACCGGATACGGAGTTCGGCCAGGTCGATGACGTGCGTGTATGGGTTCCACAACTGAAGCGGGAGAACATAACCGGCAATATGCCCATTGTCGAAATGCTCAGGAGTTTTGCCGCAGAAAAGCAGGCGACTCCAGCGCAGGTCTCTTTGGCTTGGATGCTCCGTAAATATACGAATGTCGTGCCCATTCCCGGCTCGAAGAACAAAGAGCGCATCATGGAGAATCTGCGGGCGTGCGAAATGCAACTGACAGATGAAGAGTTCGACAGGCTGGATTCCGAACTCGACAGATTGCCGGTATATGGCATACGCGGTCATGCGGAGACCGAACAGACTTCATTCGGAAACAACTGGTTAAAACTAAAATAATTCAAGCATGAAAAGAATTCTGATTTTAGGAGCATCCGGGACATTCGGGAAAGCTCTTGTCGAGAAGCTGAGCAATGACGAAGAGTGTCATCTGACGCTTGCATCCCGTCATGCCTCGGCTTGCTATCACGAAAGTGAGCGATGCCATGTCGTCGATTGTGACGCCATGAAAGCGGATGATTTGCAGCAGGCGATGGCGGGTTGCCATGTGGTGTATTGCGCCATATCGGGCGACGATTTGCCCGTTATCGCTGAAAAAACGGTATCAGCCATGAAGAAAGCCGGTTTACGCCGTATTATCTTTATGGGAGCCGTGGGAATCTACGATGAGATTCCGGCGGACATGGACGATGAAGACAATGTTAGAAACAATCCCGACCAAATACCCAACCGCAAAGCGGCGGATATTGTGGAAAACAGCGGTCTGGATTACACGGTACTTCGTCCGGGGTATTTACGGGACGGGGATAAGGATGATTTCACATTGACTTTCAAAGGCGAACAAGCGAAAGGATTGTTTCGACCATCCCCTCCGTTGTCGGGCTTGCCGTTCGTCTTATACATGATGACACGCTCTATGTCCGTCAAAGCGTGAGTATTACCCGTGATATGTCTGATACGGAAAAACTTTGATTCACTATGGAAATACGTTTTGAAAATAAAGTGGCATTTATTACGGGTGCGGCTGGCGGTATCGGTTATGCCGCCGCACGGATGTTTGCCGAAGCCGGTGCGTCGGTTGTCATGGCCGATTTGGATAGTCGGGTAACAGACCGTGCCAAGGAACTGGAAGCGGAAGGACACAACGCCATCGGTATCAGGTGTGACGTATCGGACGAGGTACAAGTGAAAGCGGCTGTCGAAAAGGCGGTCGCTGTTTTCGGCAAGTTGGATATAGCCTATAATAACGTAGGCATACATGCCGCCGTGCGGGAAGATCTGGCGGAAACCGAAGGCTGGGATTTCGACCGGGTAATTTCGGTCAATCTGCGTGGCGTGTGGAACTGTATGAAGTACGAACTTGTCGAGATGAAAAAGCACGGCAAGGGAGCCATCGTGAACTGCTCGTCGCAGGGTGGTCTGGTAGGCATCCCCTGCATCGGGGCTTACAACGCCTCGAAGCACGGTGTACTGGGACTGACCAAATCGGCGGCGTTGGAGTATGCCCGGCAGGGAATCCGCATCAACGCTATCTGCCCCGGCACCTGCGAGACACCGATGGTACGTCAGGCCATCGAGCAGTCGCCCGACCACATGGCACGTGTCATCGACGCCATCCCGTTGGGGCGTGTCGGCAAGGCAGAAGAAATCGCTTCGATGGTGCTGCTCCTTTGCAGCGACTATGCCGGCTTTGCCATCGGACAGACTTGGGCGATGGACGGAGGATATACGGCGATGTGATAAACAATAAATAGAATGAGAAACAGATTGAAAACAATCCTTGCCATTGCCTTTGTATGGGGGATGGCAATTCAAACAAACGCACAGGAAATGAATAAAGTACCAACTGTAAAACTGAACAACGGCATGGAAATGCCGCAATTGGGAGTCGGCACGTTCTTGGTCAAGGATAATGCCGCAGAAAGAGTATGCCATGCAATCAAGGTCGGGTTCCGCCTGATCGACACGGCACAGGGCTACGGAAACGAGAAAGAGGTGGGCGAAGGCATATGCCGGAGCGGAATAGACCGCCGAGAGCTGTTCATTACCACGAAAGTGAACACTATGGAAATGCGAGGCGGCACCGTGCGGCAGTCGCTTGACAAAAGTCTTGCCGACCTCGGAACGGACTACATCGACCTCGTACTCATCCACTGGCCCGTAAAAGGACATATCAAGGAGACTTGGCAGATATTGGAGGAATACGTGGACAAGGGGAAAATCCGCAGTATCGGCGTGAGCAACTTCAACCCGCACCATCTCGACGAGTTGCTGGAGTATGCACGCATACGTCCCGTCGTCAATCAAATCGAGATCGAGCCGTACATGACCCAGCACGATGTCGTGGGCTATACGTTCCGCAAGGGTATTCAGGTGGAAGCATGGGGACCGTTGGGACAGGGCGTTACCGGCGTGCTCGATGACCCTGCAATCGGCGAGATTGCCGCCCGGCACGGTAAATCTGCCGCACAGGTCATCCTGCGTTGGCACATGCAGCGCGGGCTGGTCACCATTCCCCGCTGCGACAACGATGCGTACACGGACGAGAATATCCGTATCTTCGACTTCGAGCTTTCGCCTTCCGAAATGGAGATTATTACCGGTCTGAACCGCAACCAACGTGCGTATGAACAGAACGACCCGGATAATTTCCCGTGGTAACCGATAAATCGTATCGGGGTATCAGTTGGCGGAAACAGAACTATGCGTCACACGCATTTCCTGTTGCCTGACTTGAATAATATCAGAAGTGGCAGACCATCTATCAAAGTGGTTAAATGAAAAAAGTTGAACTGATACGGACAGAAGAAAATTCATAAAGACTGTCGGTGCAGCAGCCGGAGCAACCCTGCTTTCCGGAGTCGGGATAGCGAAGGCAGCCGAATTGTTGAACGATAAAACGGATAAGAAAATGAAAATAGTAGTATTGACAGGAAGTCCGCGCCGGAACGGGAATACCAATCATTTGGCCGGACAATTCATCAAGGGTGCGGAAGAAGCCGGACACGAGGTGTACCATTTCGATTGCGCCCAGCGCAAGGTTTCTTCCTGCATCGCCTGCAACCGTTGCGGAATGAACGGTCAGTGTATATTCAACGACGATTTCGGGCAGCTTCGTCCGCACCTTGTGACCGCCGATATGGTGGTATTCGCCACGCCAATGTATTACTTCGGATTCTCTTCGCAGCTCAAAGCCGTGATAGACCGCTTCTATGCGCTCAACGGGCAGGTCAAGGGAAGCGAGAAACGGTCGGCCTTGCTGATGGCATACGCTGATACAGCTGCGGAAGAAGCCGAGCCGATGCTCTCGCATTACCATACGCTGCTCCGGTATTTAGGATGGAAAGACTGTGGAACGGTCGTGGCGGAGGGAATGTGGCCGACGGGTGCGGTGAATGACACGGAATACAGTCGACAGGCTTACGAATTAGGACGTAAATGTTTCGGGTAGTCATGCTACGGATTCATGTAACGATGCAATACGTTGGTTATAGAGCAGATATATCGAATTAAAACAAAACCAATATGATAACGCCCTTATTTATCGGCGGTCTGGGTATGCAGGAAATGCTACTGATCGCATTGGTCGTGCTGCTGTTCTTCGGTGGCAAGAAGATTCCCGAACTGATGAAAGGTCTCGGCAAGGGAGTACGTTCGTTCAAGGAAGGGATGAACAATATGGAGAAAGAGATCGAGGAGGAACCGGTGAAAAAAGAATAAGCGGATGGCGGCTGATACGGACAAACAATCTTTCTGGGAACATCTCGACGTGCTGCGGGCGGCTATCGTTAAGAGCCTGCTCGTGGCCGTCGTGTTCGGCGTGGCAGCATTCTGCTTCAAAGAAGAGCTGTTCGCAGTCATCCTCGCGCCCAAAGATGCAGACTTCATTACCTACCGCCTGCTCTATTCGCTCGGCGGTCTGGTGACGGAATCCGGTGCGCCGGATTTTCTCGTGAAGCTCATCAACACGGGACTGGCTGGGCAGTTCATCATCCACATGAAAGCCGCACTATGTGCAGGTGTTCTCTGTGCATCGCCATACATCCTCTACCAGTTGTTTCGCTTCGTATCGCCTGCTTTATATGTTAATGAGCGGAAATATGTGGTGCAGGTGGTCGGAGGCGGCTATGCTATGTTCGCCTTGGGTGTGGCGGTCAGCTACTTTCTGATTTTCCCGCTGACGTTCCGTTTCTTGGGAACCTATCAGGTCAGCGGTGAAGTGGAAAACATGATTGCCTTGCAATCCTACATTTCCACGCTGATGACCATGTCGTTGGCAATGGGGCTTGTTTTTGAGATACCAATTCTATCGTGGCTGTTCGCCAAACTGGGATTCCTGTCGGCCGATTTTATGCGCAAATACCGCAAACACGCCATCGTGGTTATTCTTGTGGTGGCAGCTATTATTACGCCGACTTCAGATGTATTTACGCTTTCGCTCGTGAGTCTTCCGATATGGATATTATATGAAACGAGTATTCTACTCGTGAGTAAGATTCATAATTAGTGCTATCATGTGGTTAAAATTAAAAATATCTTTCGGTTATGCCGTCTTGGCCTGCTGTTGGCATTCATCGTCTATCAGTTCCGTCAGGAGCAGATGCAAAGACACACGCTGCGCAAGGAGGAGAAGGAGCTGGTGGCGATACACCGCCTGGCTGAAAAGAGCTACATCGGTCTATTGGACCTCTCCACCCATGCCGAGATTGCCGTCATATGGAATGATGACGACCTGAGGGAATACAGCCGCAAACGCCGTGGGGTTTGTGACAGCCTGCAGCTTCTGAAGGAATATGTCCATACCCCGTTACAGAAAAGCCATATCGATTCGTTATGTCTCCTTCTTTGGAACAAGGAACTCCTTCTTGCCAAGGCGATGCATACCTTCAATGAGCTGCAAGGTATAGGTGACATTGTGCAGGAAAGCATCCCGGCCATTGTATCGACAGCCCGGAAACAGGCTGCGCGGCAAAAGGAAAATACGGTTTCTCCGGGAACCGGTGAGAGAGATACTCCCAAAAAGAAAAGAAGCATTTGGGATATCTTCCGTAGAAAAGAAAACAAATCCGCTTACCTGCAACAGAGGGAAGAGACCGAACGTAAACGGCAGTCATTATCCGCCACCCCTCCAACCGGGACGACAACACGCATGCTCCGCTCCCTGAATGAGAGGGTCGCCCTGGAACAGGCCGAAAGGCAGGCCCGGCTACTGGCACAGATGGACAGCCTGTACACCGGCAGTGTGGAGCTGAACGGGAGGATGAACAATATGGTCTCCGAATTTGAGCGGGAGAACAACGAGCGTTTTACCGCACGCTACAAGGCCTTTGTCCTTGAACGTGACAACTCCTACTATATGATAGTCGGCCTCGCCCTGTCCGTCTCCCTGCTGGCGATCATGCTGTATACCATCATCCACCGGGATCTGAACCGTCGTCTCCGGTACGAAAGGGAGCTTGAACAGTCCGACAGGAGGAATCGGGAACTGCTCCGCTCACGCAAGGAATTGATGGCCTCGGTGGCCCACGACCTGCGCGCCCCGCTGGCGGCCGTCAAAGGCTGCGCGGAGCTGTTGCCCTCGGAAAGCGACGTCAGCCGCAGGACCGGCTATCTGGACAACATCCTGCACTCGTCCGATTACATGCTCGGCCTGGTAAACACGCTGATGGAATACCACCGGATGGATGAAGGCGGGGTCCGTTCCAATGACACGCTCTTCAGCCTGAAAGTCCTGTTCGAGGAAATAGCGGACGGCCATCGGCTTGCCGCCAGGCAGAAGAACCTAATGTTCACCGTATCCTTCTCCGGTCTGGACACCATCGTCTGCTGTGACGGCTCGCATATCCGGCAAATAGCCGACAACCTGCTGTCCAACGCCCTGAAGTTTACGCCCCACGGGGAGGTGCGCCTTGAGGCGGAATACCTGTATGGGGAACTTTGCATCTCTGTCCGGGATACCGGCGTGGGAATAAGTGCAGAAGAGAAAGAACGGATATTCGGGGCGTTCGAAAGGCTGGACAACGCGCGTGGCATTCCAGGGTTCGGACTGGGGCTGGCGATCACGGCCCGGCTCGTGTCTGAAATGCGGGGCCGTGTGGAGGTAAAGAGCGTCCCCGGTGAAGGCAGCCGCTTCTCCGTTTTCCTTCCCGTGCCATCGGCCGGACAGTCCGCCCCTCTGGAAGAGAAGGTGTTTCCGGCCTGTGAACCGCCCGGCGGCATCCGTGTGCTGGTCATGGATGACGACCGCATCCAGCTGGAGATCACCCGGGAGATGCTCTCTCGCAGCCGGATTCACTGTGACTGCTGCACGGATGTCCGGGAACTGATGGACTGCCTGAAAAGGCAGGAGTATGATCTTCTGCTGACCGACATACAAATGCCCGGTGCGGACGGCTTCTCGGTCCTTGAATTGCTGAGGGACTCGAACATCCCCCGGGCGAGGGAGATTCCGGCCATAGCCGTCACGGCACATTCCGGTAGGGAAGAGGAATATCTCTCCGCAGGTTTCGCCGGATGTATCCATAAGCCTTTCTCTGCAGAAAGGCTGGTAACCGCCATCATGGGGGCATAAAAGGGAATGGGAAAGAGTGGAGGCCGGACTTCTCCCTCCTGCTTGCCGGAGAGGACAACCGGCAGGAAATGCTGGGGCTGTTTGTCAGTGAGAGCCGCAAGGACATTGACAGGCTGTCAGCCGCCGTGAAAGAAAAGGACAGCCGGGAAATCATTTCCATCCTCCACAGGAACCTGCCGTTGTGGGAGACGGTACGTCTGGACTATCCGGTGGCGGTTCTGAGAGTGCTGGTCAAATCCGACGCGGGCCAATGGGAGGATGAGGAATATGTGAAAATAGAAAAAATAATCGGTGCCGTCAGGGAACTGATATCCTATGCGGAACTGATGCGGAAAGAGAGACAGGAATGAAAACGATACTTATTTTGGAAGATGACGTGATTTTTAGCCGCAGCATCGGCAACTGGCTGAAGAAGAAGGGGATGGCGACCGAACATGCTACGACGCTGTCAGCTGCCCGCAAGGCCCTTTCCGCAAGGGAATTCGACCTTGTCCTTGCAGATCTCCGCCTGCCGGACGGGAACAGCACCTCCCTGCTGGAATGGATGAACGAGAGGTTCTACGCCACCCCGTTCCTTATCATGACCAACTACGGGCAGGTGGAGAACGCGGTGGAAGCCATGCAGCTGGGGGCGGCCAACTACCTGTGCAAGCCCGTCCAGCCGGACAAGTTGCTGGAAGCTATCGGAAAGATATTCAGCCGTTCTCGGAATGACGGGAGTGAGTTCTACCGCGGGGAGAGTGCCAAAGAGCGGGAAATGTACCGGTTAGTGGGGCTGGTGGCACGTTCCGACATTTCCGTGCTCATTCGAGGAGCCTCCGGTACGGGAAAGGAGCATATCGCCCGCGAACTGCATGAACAAAGCCACCGTAGGAACAAGCCTTTTGTCCCGGTGGACTGCGGAACCATTACCGGCGATCTTGCCAAATCTGAATTTTTTGGGCACCGCAAGGGGACGTTCACCGGAGCCTACGGTGACAGGTGCGGACTGTTCCAGACGGCTGATAGGGGTACGCTGTTCTTGGATGAGATCGGCAACCTTTCCCCCGAGACACAGATACTCCTGTTGCGTGCCCTACAGGAAAGACGCTACAAGCCCGTCGGCTCTACCCGGGAATACGCCTTTGATGTCCGTCTGGTAGCCGCCACGAATGAAAACCTGGAGAGGGCGATATCCGAAGGGCGTTTCCGGGAGGACCTGTTCCATCGCCTGAACGAGTTCACCATCAATGTCCCCCCTCTCTCGGAATGCGGGGAGGACATACTTCCGTTAGCGGAGTTCTTTATGAGGCATTTTTCTGAAAAGCACCGTAAGCCCATACGCGGTTTCAACAGTCTGGCTGCGGTTTCATTACAAAAATATCCCTGGCCCGGCAACATACGCGAACTGAAAAACTGCATCCAACGTGCTGTCCTGCTCTCTGCAGACGGATGGATCTCACTGGAGGGGCTGAATCTGGACCTCACTGTTGGACGGGAGGAAACCGCTTCTCTCTCAGAAGAGGAGAAAGAAAAACGGCTGCTTCTCAAGACCCTTGAAGAGGCAGAGGGCAACCGTGCCCGTACGGCCAGGATGCTCGGTATCAGCCGGACCTCCTTGTACGAGAAATTAAAAAAATACCGGATTATATGAGCGGGCCAGCATTCTTCCAAAAGGAGGAAGTGAAATCAGATACTCTCTTTAAGGTTGATTGTAAGTCAATTAAAAATAGAAAATGATTGTTTTTTTAGACAATAAAGTGTATATTTGCATTGAAAGAATCGTTCTTTGACTGGTGCAAAGGAAAACAGAATATTGTAATTTGCTCGTTTCTAAATCGTTACCTACTTAGTGATAAGTAGAGTATAATTGTTTAATATTCAACTATATAGAGAATGTACAATGTTTTGCCACATGCGTGCTCAGTGGTTTATTGATACCGCATATGTCAGCGATCTCTTTCAAATAACTGTTCATCCGCTGGTTACTGGGTACCGGCAAGACCACTCCTTTTTTCAGGCATTCCGGATGTGTCTTGTACTTCTCCAAAATCATCCGTGGAATGTCCAACAGTGGAATGTCACACATGTTGTCCGTCTTTTCCCGGGCTTTTCTTATCCAGTACTCGCCATTGACATCCTTTATTATGTGTTCATATCGCAAGTGCTGTACATCGGTAAAGGCCAGCCCGGTGAAGCAAGAAAGAAGCATCAAAGCAAGGGAGATAGGAACAAAGAGAATCAAACGCAACCCGTTGTAAACAAGCGGTTTTGCAGTCGTTTGCCATTGCAGCCAAACAGCAGGGAAAGGCAGGATAATGCAAGGTTTCCGCTACCAAGTCATTACCTGTTCCGCAACCTGCCTGAAGCCTGAAAAACAGCGTTTCTAATGCTTGTAAACAAGCATTATACGTGCGGAAGGGGCTTCAAATCCGCAGATTTAGCAGCGTCCGTTCCGTTTGCGCCGTTCTGCCCCGTTTCCAATTCTGTCGGTCGGCAATGTATCACTAATATTGCAACCAAAAAAGTTATGGCAATGAAGACAGAAATGAAAGTGCTGCTCTACATCAAGCGCAGCGGACAGGACAAGGACGGGCTGTCGCCCCTCATGGGCAGGATAGCCGTCAGGGGTAAGAACAACTCCATCGCACAGTTCTCATGCAAGTTCAAGGTGGACGTGAGGCTGTGGAACGCCACGGCTCAACGGTGTACGGGCAAGAGCAGGATGGCGGTCATGGCAAACCGGGAGATTGAACGCACGCTATTGTTGTTGCGCCAGCGTTTCAACGAACTTAAAGACATCAAGGAGGTTGTTTCGGCAGAGGAAGTGAAGAACGCCTACCAAGGGCTGGCGGAATCGCAGGACACCATCATGAAGCTGTTTGCGGAGCATAATGAGGAATATGCCTTGCGCGTGGGCGTAAACCGTTCCGCAACCAGCTATTACCATTACACGAACACTTACCGCCACCTCGCCACCTTCCTGAAAGACAAGTACCACCTTTCAGACATGCCCGTCAAACAGATGGACGAGAATTTCATCGAGGATTTCGACATGTACATGCGCACCGTCAAGCGGTTTATGCCCAAGACCATACTCGGACATGTAAACCGCCTGAAAAGCGTGATGATGCTTGCCGTGTTCCGTGGCATTATCCCGTTCAGCCCGTTCAAAGGCTACAGACCACAAAAGCCGGAGTTCAAGCAGATGTACCTTACGGAAGAGGAACTGGGCAAGTTCGCCAACATGACTTATGATACGCCCAACCGCAATTTCACGAGGGACATGTTCCTGTTCTCATGTTGGACGGGCATTTGTTACTGCGACATGAGGGCGTTGACGGAGAAGAACCTTGTAAAAACCGAGGATGGAAGCCTGTGGATTCATACCGAACGGCAGAAGACCGGAACGCCCGAATGTGTAAGGCTGATGGAAATACCGCTCGCCATATTGGAGAAATACAAGGGCATGGATGCCGACGGGAAATTGCTGCCCATGCTTACGAAAGAAAGCATGAACCGCCACCTCAAAAAGATGTCAGTGATGTGCGGCATCAACCGTCCGATTTCATTCCATCAGGCACGTCATACATTCGGCAGTATAATTTGTTTATCGCAAGGAATACCCATCGAAACGGTAAGCAAAATCATGGGGCACAAGCATATCAAAACCACACAGCGGTATGCGAAAGTCACGCAGGACAAGATTGACCGTGACGTGGACAGGCTGAATGAAGCCATCGGCGGCAAGTTCTCCCTGTTCGGGATTGATGCATCCCCTTCCACGATACGCAAGGACAACACCCGGCGCAGGGTAAATCCGAGTTGGAAACAAAGGGCTATTGTCAAACAAATGATGGAGGGATAAGCCATGCGCAGCACGTTCAAGCTATTATTTTACATCAACCGACAGAAGTTGAAGAAGAACGGCAAATGCCCTGTCATGGGACGTATTACCCTTGACGGCAAGGTCAGCCAGTATTCTACAGGGTTGGAAGTCGAGCCTGCGTATTGGGAAGCCGACACGGGCAGGGCTTCCACCGACTGGCGCAAGGAAAGCCTTGACTGCGAGAAGAAAAAGGAACTGGTCAGGCTAAACGATGCCCTGTCCGCACTGGAAGCCAAAGCCCATGCCGCCTACAAGGAGAATGTGGACAGATACGGCTTCGTGTCGGCTGAAATCATCAAGAACGCCGTGACGGGCAAGTCGCAGGTGAAGGAAACCCTGCTTGCGCTAATGGACGAACATAACGAAGAATATGCCAAGCGTGTGGGCATTGACAGGACAAGGCACAGCTATGTCCGCTATCTGACCACACGCAAGCACATTCACAATTTCATGAAGTACAAGTACAACATGGAGGACATGCCGTTGCGCTCGCTGACCATGCGCTTCATGACCGACTTCACGTTTTACCTTTCCACCGTGCTGAGATTGAAGGTATCGGCATACAACGACTATCTCATCCTGCTGCACAAGATGACGCGGCTCGCCTTGAAGAAGCATATTCTCAAACGCGACCCTTTCGCGGGACACAAGATAGAGAAGGTTCCGGTGAACCACCGCTACCTGACGGGTGAGCAGTTTGAGAAGCTGTTGAAAGCCAAGCTGCCCACATACCGACTTTGTCATACGAGGGACTTGTTCGTCTTTTCGACTTTCACGGGCATCGGGAGGGCGGATTTAGCGAATTTGACGGAGGACAACATCATCACGAAGGAGGACGGTAGCAAGTGGATTCACATCGCACGCCAGAAGACCAAGGCGGAGTGCCATATCAAATTGTTGGACATACCCTTGCGCATCATTGAGAAGTATCGCGGAGAAGGCAAGGACGGCAAACTGTTTTATGTGCCAATCACCGGAAACCTCAACCGCAGCCTGAAAATGATTGCCGAACAATGTGGCTTGGACTGCCATCTTACCTACTATCAAAGCCGTCACTCCTTCGCAACCCTGATTTGCCTGAACAACGGCGTGCCGATAGAAAGCATCAGCAAGATGATGGGACATTCCTCCATCCGCACCACGCAAATCTATGCGGAAATCACCAACCAGAAGGTGAGCCGTGACTTGGCTGTATTGTCCGAGACCACAAAAGGCAAGTTCTCCCTGCCTGATGACGGGATGCCATCGCGTGTGTTCAAATGCGGCAATTACAGCGGCTGGAAAAAGGAATGTAAACGGAATTCAGACAATGAAAAATGATGCGGACATGGAAAGAGGAATAATCACAATCACTGAAAACGGGGCGGTCACGATGCCGACCGCTCCCGTTTGGATGACGCAGCAGGAGATGTGCGATGCGTTCAATGTGTTCGGTTGCTATATTCGTAAGGCTATTGCTGTCATTTACAAAAACAATGAATTGTCGGAAGAGGAAACGGTGCGACATGTCAGGCTGGACTACAGGATTTGCTATGACGTGTACAGCCTTGAAATGGTGATTGCCGTGGCTTTCAGGTTGCGAAGCCGCAAGGCAATGGCTTTCAGACGGTTCATCATGGACAAACTCTGTTCTTTCAATAGAGGAAATTCCATCCATTTGTTTTTTTCGCTATCCAATGCCCATCCCCGATGCGCATGTTAGGATAAAGCGAAACGACCTTCCCATAAAGAGTAAGCCGATGGCTAGGCAGTTATCTTGCAGCCATCGGCTTACTCAGTTTTTGCATGTATCAAATCACGTTTCCAAACGATAGGCGTTCCGATAACCGCTCATCACCATCTTTTCGATGTCCGATTCCTTATACAGAATTTTTCCACCCAACTGGTAATAGGCAATCATCCCGTTGCTGCGGTAGTCCTGCAAGGTGCGGCGGCTCACCTTGAGCCATGCTGACACCTCCTTGTCCGTCAGGAACTGTTCGTTACTTGGCGAAGCCTTGTGCCCCGCATCCATTCTTTCGATACCTTCAAACAAAGCATCCAGCTTTCCGATGAAGCCGACCTCCAGTTCACGGTCGGCAAGAATCAAGTCGTTCATAATTTACAGTGGATTTAGTGGTTATACATATTATTGTCTGATTAGATGCTACAGCCACGATAGGCTGCATCCTTACGCCTGTCCTCCACGAGCCGGACGATGCGCTGCACATCCTCCGGCTTGTAGAAAATCTTGTGCCCTATCTGCGAGTAAGCCAGCGTACCGTTGTCGCGGAGCGTCTGCAAGGTTCGCGGACTGATGCGCAACTGTTGGCAGACCTCTTGGTTGTCCATCCAACGGCTGAGCCGTTTCCCTTCCCTCTTGCGGAGGATTTCATTTACCCGGTCGGACAGGCGGTTGAGCTTGCCGACCATCTCTTCGTACTTTTCTTTCGAAATAATTACTACATTCATTTCTTATACTGATTTTAGTGTTAATAATCCGTTTTGCCTGCAAAGTAAATCCGTTGTTCGCATGGAACAATGGATTTGCAATGAGGTGGCAGCTTGTGGCAGCAAGTGGTCGGGAGTGGCGTAATCTACCGAACCCGTAGCGTCTGTTCCAAGCGTCCGTGATGCAAAGAAAAGTGAAGTCCGGCATAATCCGACCACTTCACATCTGTGTGGCAGCATTTGGCGTCGGTGTGGTAGCCTGTGGCGTTCTTCGGTTTCTAATGCCATCCGAAAATATGTTCTTCTGGTTTCCTAAAAGCCATATCCTTAAATCCGCCCTGACAGCTCCAATTAAGCCCTTAAAATTTCCAAGGCCCGTTTCATGTACTATGGCAAAACGGCGCAGCCTGTACCGCTTAGGCAATGCGTAAAGTGCAAAACCGTACATTGTTGTCACACTCAGTCCAATCCTTTGACTGTCTGTTTTATAGCCATTTCCTTTGCAATCGATAATCGGTCAAATGTGCGCACAACGACCAACATTGTTAAACATTTAATTCAAACAAGTATGAAGAAAAATTTAAGCAGCCAAAACATGGATGCAGCATTACAGGATTTTTTAGGCAGCAAGCCGAGTATGGAAATCCCTAAGCCGGAATCTCAGCCTGCTGACACGCAGGAACAGCAGGAAAAGGCAAGCGAGGTTGTACAGGAACAGGCAAGTGAAACCGTGCCGGAACAAGTAGATGAAACTCCGCAAGTGGTACGCCGCATCAGCGGCAAGCAACGCAGGGCATCGTTGGAGGATTACAAGGAAACATTCCTTCCCGTTCCGGTCATCGAAGACCGCAAGCCCGTGTTCCTCAGCCGCCGCACGCGCGACGCCCTTGACCGCATCGTCCGCATGTTCGGCGAGCGCAGGATGAGCGTGTCGGGACTGGTGGAGAACATCGCACGGCAGCACCTTGCCACCTACGGGGAGGACATCGAGGCATGGCGTAAACTCTGAGAATTAAGAAGTGGATTGACGGGGGACAATTCAGAGTTACCCTGAACCTATCCAACGGAGTTTTGAGGGGAGCAAGTTTGTGTTTCGGGCATACCGAAACCACTTGCTTCCACTCATGAACTCTGTGGAAGCCGCATCCCGTTGGTCTAATCAGTAATCGCATTCTAATCATTAGAAATTAAAAGCCAATGGAGCATAAACGTAAAATCAACAACAAAAACAAAGGAGGTCGCCCCAAGAAGGGAGCGGCAGACAAACTGAAATACCGCCTTACGGTGAAGATGGCGACATCGGACTACTACACGCTGAAAGGCAAGACACGGAGCGCAGGCATATCCGCCGGGGAGTTCCTGCGCCGTTGCATGAGGGAGGGGCAGGTGAAGGAACGGCTCACGCCGGAACATACTGGTTACGTCCGCCAACTCTGCGGCATGGCGAACAACCTGAACCAGCTTGCACACAAGGCGAATGCGGCGGGCTTCGTCACGGTGAGGATGGAGTGCCGTGTGCTCGTGGCACGGATTGAGGAACTGCTGAATTTAATCCTCTTATGACAGCCGGATATGATAGCTAAAATCGTAAAGGGAAGCAGTTTTAGGGGTGTGGTAAACTACATTCTTGACAAGGGAAAGGACGCTAAAATCCTTGTCTGCGACAGCCTTTTTGTCGAGGACAAGGACACGATAACTATGAGCTTCGAGGCGCAATCAAAAATGAATCCAAAGGTTACGAAGCCTGTCGGACACATCTCGTTGGCTTTCCATAAGGAGGATGAACACCGCCTGACCGACCGCGCAATGGCTGGAATAGCGTTGGAATACCTGAAGGAAATGGGAATAACCGACACGCAGATTCTCATCGTACGCCACTTCGACAAGGAGCATCCGCATGTGCATATAGCGTTCAATCGCATTGCCAACAACGGCAGGACAATCAGTGACCGGAACGAACGGATACGCAGCGCACGCATCTGTAAGGAGATTACAAGGAAGTACAGCCTTTATCTCGCCAGTGGCAAGGAGCGTGTGAAGCAGCACCGCCTGAAAGAGCCGGACAAGACCAAGTACGGGCTTTACTCCATCCTTAAATCGGAGGTTTCGAGGTGTGGAAACTGGCGGCAGTTAGCAGCTAATCTGGAGAAACAAGGCGTGGATATGCGGTTCAAGTACAAAGGCAAGTTGGACGAGGTGCAGGGTGTAGTTTTCAACATGAACGGTTATTCGTTCAGCGGTTCCAAGATTGATAGGCGGTTCAGCTATGCCAAGATTGACGCGGCACTGGGCTATAATAGGCATAATGAACGGCAGGGAATTATATCATCACCACATCGTGAAGAACCGCCAATGTTTCAACCTGAATCAAGGGGGAACGATGATTTGTACAGCGGTTCGATTGGTATTTTCATGCCGGACAATGCGGACGGACAGGCTGAGGAAAACCGCTTCGAGGAAGAATTAAAACGCAGGAACAAGAAAAAGAAACAACGTAAAATAAGATTCTGAATATGGATAATAATGAAGTTTACTCGCTCTTTGAGGACATCAAGAATGCCCTTAAGAGTATCAACGGAAAGTTGGAGAACACTACTAAAGTAATAAACGACCAGTCTGGCGGACAACCTTCGGCAGTAGATTTGACTGTCGTAAAGGAGCTGTTCGAGAGTTCTGCAAAAGAGCATCAGGCACAGACGAAAGCCATGCTGACCAAGTTCGCCGAAGCGGAAGTTTACGCATCGAACAGGATTCTACACCTGTTACGGAATTTGAAAGAGTCGTTTGCCCTAAGTTCGAAAGAACGAGATACCGAGCCACAGGAGCATATCCACCGTCATCAATTCGACATCAAGTCCAACAAGGTATTTTCTCTTTTGGTCGGCATGGGTATCGTATGCAGCCTTTCCGTCTGGGGCAACATCGAGCTTTGGAAATCCAAGCGTCAGTATGCGGACGATGCGTTGAAGTTCCGTGTCATCCGCTCATGGGGAGGTTGCAATGCAAACAACATCCTTTGGCTGAATGACGTGTTCGACATCCACCGCAACGAGGAAGCCATCGAATGGATACGGCAGGAGGCTGACGGTTACGACAAGGGATTAAAGACTTTGTCCGACAGTCTGATGCAGGAGAAGCTGAAAGTGAAACAAACGAAGAATAACAATAACCAAAAGTAACGTGAATGGCATCGGTAAAAGTGAAATTCCGTCCTTCTTCCGTAAACGGCAAGGAGGGCAGCATATACTATCAGGTGATACACAAACGCGCGGTCCGCCAAATCAAGACGGATTGCCGGATATTTGAAAGCGAATGGAACGGCAAAACATCGGCAGTTGCCGTTCCTGCTTTGGCGAGCAATGAGTGCAAAAACTACCTTCAATCAGTTGCAAACCGAATCGAATGGGATGTAAAACGCCTGACGGCAATCATCGCATTGCTTGAAAAAGGGAACAAAGATTACACGGTGGACGACATCCTCGTAAAATTCAACAGGCAAGCGGACGGACAATCCCTGTTCCCTTTCATGCAAGGCATCATTGGTCAGTTAAAGCGGCTGAACAGAATCCGCACATCGGAAACCTACGTCGCTACGCTTGCCAGCTTCATGAAGTTCCGTAACGGTCAGGACATTCTCTTGTGTGAAATGGACAGCGACACAATGATGCTGTATGAGGCATGGCTGAAAGCCAACGGCAACTGCCCCAATACAACCTCGTTCTATATGCGCATACTCCGTACCGTTTATAACCGTGCAGTGGAGAAAGAGCTGACGGAACAGCGGCATCCTTTCAAGCATGTTTATACAGGTATTGACAAGACCGTGAAACGGGCTGTACCATTGAAGGCCATCAAGCGCATCAAGGAACTTGACCTGACACTAAAACCACATCTGGACTATGCGAGGGATATGTTCCTCTTTTCGTTTTACACCCGTGGAATGTCGTTCATTGACATGGCTTATCTCAAAAAAACGGATTTGAAGAACGGCATCCTGACATACCGCAGGAGAAAGACCGGACAGCAGCTTACCATTAAGTGGGAGAAGTGCATGGAAGAAATCGTGACCAAATATGAAGCCCGTTCCGTTACACAATACTTGTTGCCGATAATCACCAACCCGTTAGCCAGTGAACGGGTACAATACATGAACGCCCTCAGCCGTGTAAATGTAGCATTGAAAGAAGTCGCCCATTTGGTGGACTTGCAAATCCCATTGACCATGTATTGTGCGAGGCATGGGTGGGCAAGCGTCGCCAAGAGCAAGAACATACCGCTTTCAGTTATCAGCGATGGCATGGGACACGATTCGGAAGAAACCACGCGCATTTATCTTGCTTCGCTTGACACGAGCGTGGTGGACAGGGCAAACAGCCTTATCCTGAAAGACTTGTAATTGAAAATGCAAGCGGAGATGTGTTTTTCAAAAATCGGAATCTCTTGGTAAGAGATATGCACAAAGGATATAATTCCTATGAATCAGGACGTTATCAAACAAAAAAAAGAGGATTTGTCAAATAAGTCCGTACAGATTTTATTTTTTATCCCATTATAAATGAGAACTTTTCACGGAATTTGCAATATTTTGCGTACCTTTGCGATATAACTATAACTCTTACCAAGAGAAAATGGCGAGGATATACGACAACATAGACATAAAGTTTACGGACGGGCTTCGCGGCATCATCGAGAATACTGGGGTGAAGCGTGTTGATTTCTGCGTGGGTTATTTCAATTTGCGCGGTTGGAACCTGATAGTGGAACAGGTGGACAAACTGCCCGGCGGTTACGTGTACGAGGATGACAAGCGCAAGATGAGGTATTGCCGACTGTTGATTGGAATGCACCGCCCCGACGAGGACTTGATACGAGGACTTTATTCGCGTCAGGAAACCATGCCCGATGCGGAATACGTGCAACGTTGCAAGCGGCAGATTGCGCAGGATTTCAGGAACCAGCTTCTGTTAGGCTTGCCTTCCGCCGCCGATGAAAAGACATTGCGCCGCCTATCCGTACAGTTGAAGGAGGGAAAGGTGTGTGTAAAGCTGTACTTGAAAGAACCGTTGCACGCCAAGCTTTACCTTGCCCACCGCCCGGATGACAACTTCAACAAGATTCAGGCCATCATGGGCAGCAGTAACCTAACGTATGCCGGGCTGACCAAACAGGGCGAGCTGAACGCGGAATTCGCCGACAGCGATAGTGCGGAGAAACTGGCACGGTGGTTTGATGACCGCTGGAACGAGCGGTTCTGTCTGGACATTACCGAGGAACTTGCACGGATAATAGACGAGAGTTGGGCGGGTGACAGGGCTATTCCGCCTTATTACATCTACCTGAAGACGGCTTACCACCTGAGCCAAGAGGCACGCAGCGGCATCAAGGAGTTCACGCTTCCGCCGGAGTTCAGACACGACCTGTTCGACTTCCAACAGACCGCCGTGAAGATAGCGGCGAAGAACCTGAACAACGACAAGCGCGGCGGAGCGATGATTGGCGATGTGGTAGGTCTGGGCAAGACCATTACCGCCTGCGCCATCGCCAAGCTGTACGAGATGGCTTTCGCCAGCAGCACGCTCATCATCTGTCCGGCAAACTTGCAGGACATGTGGAGGAAATACATCCGGAAGTACGACCTGAAAGCGGAAGTCTGGTCAATGGCGCGTGCGATAGACGTGGATTCGGCACGCTATTACCGCCTGATAATCGTGGACGAGAGCCACAACCTGCGCAACGCCAATGGCATACGCTACCGCAACATCCGCAGCCTTATCGAGCATCAGGGCAGCAAGGTGCTGCTGCTCACCGCCACGCCCTACAACAAGGACTTCTCGGATTTGGGCAGCCAGCTCCGCCTGTTCATAGGCGAAGAGCAGGACTTGGGCATACGCCCGGAGGAGTACATCCGCTCCATCGGTGGTGAAAGGGAGTTCCAACGTCGGCACAGTGACATCCATATCCGTTCCATCCACGCTTTCGAGAAAAGCCCGTATGCGGACGACTGGAACGAACTGATGAAGCTGTTCCTCATCCGTCGCACAAGGACGTTCATCAAGGAGAACTATGCCAAGACGGATGAAGGCAACGGGCGGAAATACCTGTTGTTCCCCGATGGCTCGAAATCTTATTTTCCCGACAGGATACCACGTGCCGTCAAGTTCGCCACTGTTTCCGGCGACCAGTACAGCCGCCTGTATTCGCCTGAAATGATAAGCCTGATGGAAGAGTTGAAACTGCCACGTTACGGGCTAATCCATTTTTATGACGAGAACAAGGCTACTGACATACAGCCGCATGAAAGGCAGGTAATCGAGAACCTCTCGCGTGCCGGACAGCGCATGATGGGTTTCTGCCGAAGTACGTTCTTCAAGCGCATAGACAGCAGCGGCTTCGCCTTCCTGCTGACGCTCTACCGCCATATCCTGCGCAACGCAGTGTTCATTTATGCCGTTGACAACAAGCTGCCGCTGCCCATCGGTGACGAGAGTTCTCTGCCTGATGACTACATTGAGGACGAGGACGAAAACGTAACCATGTTCAGCAATGCCGATGAGGGTGAACAGACAGGAGATGACGGAACGCAGATTGTTTTCCCGACAGACTTCAAGTATTACATGGAGAAAGCAAAAGAATGCTATTCCATCATAGAGAACCGCAATGCCTGTTCGTGGATTTCACCCAAATACTTCAAGCGTACCCTGAAACAGCAACTCAGGCACGATTGCGACATCCTGCTAAGGATGATAGCATTGTGCGGTACATGGCAACCCGATACCGACCCGAAACTGGACGAACTGGAAAATCTGTTGGAGAAGAAGCACGGAGCGGACAAGGTTATCGTGTTCACACAGTTCTCCGACACGGCACATTACGTTTACAGGCAGCTGAAAAGGCGTGGAATACCGCAGGTCGGCTGTGCGACGGGAGGCAGCAAGAACCCGACGGACATCGTGGAGCATTTCTCTCCCAAGAGCAACGACAAGGATTATTTCGCCGATGAGCAATACCGTGTGCTCATAGCCACCGACGTGCTCAGCGAGGGGCAGAACCTGCAGGATGCCCATGTCATCGTGAACTTCGACTTGCCGTGGGCAATCATCCGCCTTATCCAGCGTGCGGGGCGTGTGGACCGTATCGGTCAGGAGGCGAATGAAATCTACTGTTATTCTTTCTTTCCTGCCGACGGCGTGGAGGAAATCATCCGCCTGCGGTCGCGCCTGAACGCCCGTATAAACGAGAACGCGCATATCGTGGGCAGTGACGAGGTGTTCTTCGAGGGCAACGAGCAGAACCTGCGTGATATGTTCAACGAGAAGAGCGGCTCGCTTGACGACGAGGATGACAACGACGTGGACTTGTCTTCGCAGGCTTACCAGATATGGAAGAACGCGACGGATGCCGACCCGAAGCTGAAAAGGATAATCCCGACATTGAGCAATGTCGTGTATTCCACGAAAACGGCGGAGGACGGACAGCTGGGCGGTGTCATCACCTACGCCAAGACTTACAACGATTTCGACGTGCTGACATGGCTTGACGCAGACGGCAACGTGGTAAGCCAGTCGCAGAAACGCATCCTGAACGCATTGGCTTGCGATGCGGACACTCCGGCCTTGCCACCGTACACCAACCATCATGAACTGGTGGCAAAGGCGGTAGAATCCATCAACAACGAAACGACCTCTGTCGGCGGCGTATTGGGCAACCGTTTCAGTACCCGTTACCGCATCATTACATTGCTGGAAAGCTACTATAAAAATCCACCGACACTTTTCTTTTCGCAGGAGAACAAGGACATGCTGAAGCTGGCCATAGACGACATCTACAACTACCCGTTGCTCGAAGGGGCGAAATTCACGTTAGGGCGTATGCTCCGCACCAACACCAGCGATGAGATAGTGGAATACGTGTTGGAGATGCGCAAGAACATGACCTTGTGCCGGATTGACGAGGACAGAAATATCCATAAAGACCCGGTCATCATCTGCTCGATGGGGCTTAGGCAAGAACCATAAAACTTTTTTTGAATCATGAGAAGGACTTCATTCAACCAATATATCAAAGATGCCGGTTTCCGTGGGTTGTTCATCACCGAAATGGGCTGGAACAGGTTCCACGGACAGGCAGAACTCGCACCGATAGCCATTGAAGACAAGGAATACAGGATAGTCACCGTGGCTGAGCGCAATGGCTTTCAGATACTGACGTGCGCTGTCGATGAAATACCCACGAACACCCTTTGCAAGCGCATTGACAGCAAGCTGCGCCGCAGTGCCAACGACTACATTTGCATATTCTTCATCCCCGGCACGGAACACCAACAGTGGATTGCCCCGGTAAAGACCGTGGAGAAGCGTGATATTGTGACCATTGAGTATGAAACGGCTGACAAGGCAGACTTCTTATTCTCCAAGATACCCGACCTGTCGTTTGACATGGAAGAACAGACCACCATCGTGGACGTGAAGGAGCGCATACAGGGTGCATTTGCAGTGAACTCGGAGAAAATCACCAAGGACTTCTACGCGGGCTTCCGCAAGGAACACAAGGCATTTGCCGACTTCATCAGCGGCATCGACGACCAGATACCCGCCACGGAGAACCGCAACAAGCAGTGGTACACGTCCGTCATGCTCAACCGCCTCATGTTCTGTTACTTCATACAGAAGAAAGGCTTCCTTGACGGCAATTTCGACTATTTGCAGGAAAAGCTGAGGTGGGTGCAGCGCGAGCGTGGCGAGAACCGCTTTTTCAAGACCTTCTACCGCGGCTTCCTTTCCGAGCTGTTCCACGGAGGGCTGAACTCGCCCAAGCACAGCAACGAGTTCGAGAACGTGTACGGGCGCATCCCATACCTTAATGGCGGTATGTTCGAGGAACATCAGTTAGAGCGTGACTATGCGAACATAGACATCGAGGACGATGCCTTTGTCCGCCTGTTCAAGTTCTTCGACACGTGGCGGTGGCATCTGGATACGCGCATCACGGCAAGCGGGAAGGACATCAATCCCGATGTACTGGGCTATATCTTCGAGCAGTACATCAACGACCGCGCACAGATGGGAGCTTATTACACAAAGGAGGACATCACTGAATACATTGGCAAGAACTGCATCCTGCCGTTCCTCATGGACAAGGTGGCGGAAACTTCTCCGGAAGCGTTCAAACCGGACGGCTATGTGTGGCACACGCTGCGTGAAAGCGGTGACCGTTACATCTACGATGCAGTGAAGAAAGGCTATACGGCAGACTGGCAGAACCGCATTTCCGAAAACATTGCCGTAGGGCTTGATACGACGGAGCCTGGCCTGCTGGAACGCCGCAAGGACTGGAACACGAAAACACCGGACGCTTTCGCGCTGCCCACGGAAATATGGCGCGAAACGGTGGGACGGTTGCTACGTTGCGACACGCTGTTGGAGAAAATCAGCGGCTGCGAAATCACGCACATCAACGACTTCATCACTTACAACCTTGACATCCGCTCGTTTGTCTATGACCTGTTGCACAATACTGACGACCGTCTGTTTGTCCTCCACTTCTACAAGGCATTGCAGCGCGTTACCATCCTTGACCCTACCTGCGGTTCGGGGGCTTTCCTTTTCGCCGCCATGAATATCCTTGAGCCGCTCTATGAGGTATGTATCGAGCGGATGCAGGAGTTCAACGCACAGAATCCCAACTGGTTCAAACCTGAACTGGAGGAAATCGCCCACAAGTACCGCAGCAACATCCAATATTTCATCTATAAAAGCATCATCCTGCGCAACCTCTACGGCGTGGACATCATGGTGGAGGCAACCGAGATTGCCAAGCTGCGCCTGTTCCTGAAGATGATGGCGGTGGTGGAAGTGGACTTTCGTGCCGACAACCTGGGACTCGACCCGTTGCCGGACATTGACTTCAACATCCGTTGCGGTAATACGTTGGTTGGGTATGCCACGGAAGAAGAACTGGCTAAAGACCTTACGTGGGGCGATATGTTTGCTAATCAGGAGTTCAAGGATAAGGTGGAAACGGAAATGCAGCTTGTAGCCACGGCATACGAGACGTTCAAGGCTGTGCAGTTTACGCAGAGCGAGGATATGGCGACATTCAAGCAGGCGAAACGCGGGCTGAACGAACGCCTTGCAAAACTCAATGAACTGCTCAACCGTCGTTTGCACGCTGCAACCAGTTTGCCATACGATGAATGGCTGAGGACGCACCAACCATTCCACTGGTTAGCAGAGTTCTATCAGATTATCCATGACAATGGAGGCTTTGATGTAATTATTGGTAATCCGCCGTATGTGGAATATAAAAAGAAAGACAAGAAAACAGGAAAAGCAATATGCGATTTGTATAAACTAAGTAATTATGAAACAATAGATTGTGCAAATCTATATGCGTTTTGTATAGAAAGAAGTCATATCATTCTAAACAAGTCTGCTTATTTTGGTATGATTGTGCCACTAAGTTTAACATGTGGAGAACGCATGGGAAAGTTACGTGCATTTTTGTATAAATCATTTCCGAATTTTTATCTCGCTAATTTTGAAATATTCCCATCAAAACTATTTGACGGTGCATTTCAAAGAGTAACAATATGCTTAAGTAATAATAATTATAAGAATTTCTTTGTAACCAAACTTCATAGATGGTATTCAGTTGAACGTATTAACTTATTTGCAAAAATTGTGTATTCATTAGCAGACGAAATTTATACAGAAAAGGGTATTGCAAAACTTTATACAGAAAGGCATAAAGCCATCATAGATACGGTCGCTTCTAAAAAAACAATTGCGACATTCATTACTAAGCAAGCAACAGCGCACTTAATATTTTATCAAGAAGCTACAAACTATTGGATGAAAGCAGCTATGCGCATTCCTTTTTATAGAAAAAATGGGGTGCAAGATAGACCTCCACATGGGCGTTGTTTGTATTTCGAGAATAGAGAATACCAGAGAATTATTTTCGCCTATCTAAACAGTTCATTGTTTTACTGTTGGTATAGTGCATTTTCTGATGGTTTCCATTTAACAGATGCTATGGTAAAAAACATGCCGATAAATGAGGCTTTTTTATCAGATAATAAACTTTCTGAAATAGGAACAATCCTAGAAAACGACATAAAGAAAAATTCCTTTATAACGACAAGAAACACAGTAAATGATGATATCGAGCTAGAATCATTCAGGTTAAATTCTTCAAAAAATATATTAGATTGTATAGACAAAATCCTTGCCAAGCACTATAGCTTTACTGAAGAAGAGCTTGACTTTATCATCAACTACGACATCAAGTACCGCATGGGGGACGAATTAAATGAAGAATAAAGCAGTGTGTACTTATCTTGGAAACAAAGACCTGCTGAACAGACGGAAGATTGGATTTCTTGCAACACGCAAGATTTCCACTTCCGCTGTTTTGCCGACACTCGATTGGGCGGTAGAAATAAGCAAACATACTGATGTTGCCGTTGTAAGTGGTTTCCATTCTCGCCTTGAAAAGGATGTCCTCAAATTCCTACTTCAAGGCAAATGCGGTATCATTGTCGTACTTGCCCGTGGTATGTATCGCAAACTTCCCAAAATCTATGATACTGCAATGAACGAAAACCGCTTGCTTATTATCGCCTTAGAAAAAGAAACAGTAACACGAGTCTCAGAATATACAGCACAAAAGCGTAATAATATGATTAAAATTTTAGCCGATAACTGCTTTTCTTTAAACTTCTAAATGCGATTACTATATAAAGTAGTAAACAATATAGAGTTTATATAGAATAAGAAACAAGGTTATTAGTTATCAGTACCCTAAAACCTTATTGATATAATGTCTAATATTGTATGTTATTTATATGCAAAATAATGCATGCTTTTAACTCTTCTGACTATTTCTCCCATCATTTCCGTTATATCAGATACGTAACTTACTAAATCTAAGGGTGATGGGATAGTCTTAATCTTTTTAGATGAGAATTTGTGAGCAAAATCACCTCTATATTTAGCCAACTGGTCTAATGAAGATATTAATCTGCTATTATTGGGAATGTCTATACCTATAGGAATAAACATTCTCTTTAAATATTTTAGCGAAACTCCATGGTTGTTAGTTGCTATTTCTTTTGAAAAAGATGACTTTATATCTTTCAATTTTTCTAAAATATAATCATAAAGCAAATCTATTTTATCTATGTCTTCAGGACTTCCTTTTATGTGCAATAGCATTATCAATCCAACACTAATTTGTTTAGTATTTGCAAAATTTTTCGTAATCTCATCTAAAACTTTTAGTGACATATTTTCTGCAAATTCCTCAAATGCAGCATGGCTAAGAACACAATAAGACCTCAAATCTAACTCATCCGCTTTATCTAAAAGCAGTTTCTTTTCAAGTGGACATATATATTTTATTTCTATGTCCAATAAGTAATCTTGGAGTGTTATAAATTCTTGTTCTATTGTGAGGTCCATAACCAATTCATCTAAAAGGATTTATTTGAAGCCGAATGTCTAATGTGTCATTGACCAAATTTTCAATTTTACTATACCTAATTTTATAATTGTCAATATTTTTTGTCGAACTTTCTAATGAAGACATAAACAAAGTATCTTCTTCGCATAATGACTTAAACGATTGTAGTAAGTTCACTTTCTTTTCTCTGACAAGTTCTTTATGCTCTAACAAATGCATAAAGTAGAAAACTTCAACTTCAAAAAGAACCTTATTAAATCGTTTTTCAAATTGCCCATTTTTATATTTCCTTCCTATATTTTTATTATCTTCAAAAACTTGGCACAGCAAAGCGATTGATTCGTTAATCATTGAATATATTTGTTCTACTTCATTTTTCATGGAATTCCAATTTTCATTTATATAGCGCATTTTATCATCTAAGAAAAATCTCAAATTCCCCTTATAGTCTCTCGCATAAAGATAAAAAGATATTATTCTTAGCAAGATTTCAACATCTCTTAATCTTGTATCTGGGTTATCAAGGCCCATTACATTATGCAAAGAGCAAATATTATTTGTAACATCTATTAAATAGTCTCCAAATGCGCCTCGATTTAAAGCTTGCCTTAATTCTTGGGTTGATAATGCTACGGAACCAGAATTTAAGCGATAAAAAATATCGTATAATATCTGGTTATCCCTAAAATTAGTTATAACCGTACATCTTAATGAAGAATTATCAAACTCTCTTTTCGCCGTTTCTGGCAGTTCTGAGTATGTTAATCCATTAAGATTTTCACAAACTGATAATTTTTGAAGTACAGGCTTTTTCCAATAATCGTATTTATCATTGCTAATAAAACCTGCAATGGACAACAACCTTTGTTTACCATCAATGACTATAAATGAACGTTTCTTTACAGGATCTTCAGCAAGTACAATTTCAGGTATAGGATATCCCATAATAATAGACTCAATCAATTTGCTACGCCTATCATCTTGCCATGCATTACGCCGCTGAAATTTAGGATTTAATTCAATGTTACCTTCTTCTATCTGACTAAAGATTGTTTGTATAGTCCAATCACGGGCATAAACAACAATTCCAGATGTATCAAGCCCTGAAAGGTCATTCATTTCTTCTATGTTGTCATTCTCTACTGGCTCTAAACTTAAACTTTCCATCATTGTTTTTTTTCGACAAAAATACTTATTTTCAATGACTTTCTCGCTATTTCAATTACTTTTCTTTTAATATTTGCAAAATATGAATGATATTTAAACTCAAATTACTATCTTTGTATCAGTTGATTGACTTATTGGAAATGAGCAGAATGGTGAACTTCAAAGGTTTCTAAACCATTACCTATTCTCTTTTCGCCTGATGATAACTTTCTGATTTACAGCTATATTTTGTTTAGCGAAACATTTGTCAGCGCACAAAACACGAATATGTCCCTGACCGTTTGCAGGCGGGGAATGGTGA
>OGCZ01000198.1_pt1 | contig 43731 bp, 51 predicted proteins | sample 1570211 | NCBI WGS metagenome assembly OGCZ01 (sample SAMEA2582158, study PRJEB24529) | metagenome | biome: Human gut stool | place: China | collected 2011 | reverse complement strand
TCCAGTGGCTCCTGCAGCCCCTGCAGCCCCTGCAGCCCCTGCAGCTCCTGTAGCGCCTGCTGCGCCTGCTGCGCCCCAAGCCTAATCTACCCTAACCTAAACTAATACGGCCCCGCCTAGGGGCCTTAGAGGAAGCCTATGAACATCATCAATATCCTTATCAAACTCCTGAGCGCAGCCTATACAGCGGAAGCTAAACGCGCCGATGCCAAAGCGCAGTTTAACGAGCAGCTGGCAGTTAAATTCGCAGACGACGCAGTGCGCCTGGCCGCTCAATCCGAGGCGCGCGTAGAAGCCTCAAAGCACAGCAAAGATGAAGCGGCGAAGCATGCCGAGCAGGCAGACAAACTGCGCGCTAAGCGCGATGAAGTGGCGAACTTCCTGGGGGGTCTAAATGCGTATAATCACATGGGTCAAAGAACAGTACGCTGTGTTTCTGCTTCTGCGTGCACAGCGTTTGCAGAAACGAGCAAACGACTGGCACTGGGCAGCTAATTCTCACGCACATAGGGCAAGCCTTCTGGGTAATGAGATTAGTGCACACCGCTATCACCTGACTCGCCAGTGCGCCAAGTCCCGGCGCCGTGCATACGCCCTGGGCGCAGAGGCTACGGCCACTGAGACCAAAGCCCACAATTTCATTTCAAAACACAAACTGAAAGGATTTGATTAATGGACCAAGTACTTAACGCATACAAGAATCTGTCTTTCGCAGTTGGTGCAGCAGTATGCAGCACCGCATTGTGTGGTGTACGCCTCAATCATTTAGACAATGTTTACGACGCTTTAGACAAGCTAGCGGCCCTGTACGGCATGGATCTTGAGCTGGCCGCTACGGCCTTCAAAGAGCACAACGACCTGGCGGTACATGCCGATAAGTTACGGGGCGACGACCTCGTGCTTATTCGTGTAGTTGGCACGCTCAGCATCGGGCTGGCGGAGATTGGTTCCTGTATTTACGATGCAGACCAGAGTCTGCGTACTCCGGAAGTAATCGGGGACATGCTCGGCACAGTGCTGGTGCTGTCTGAACTGGAGGCTTGAGCATGAGCGTACGTGTAAAGGCGTCTGCACCTAGGCACAGCTTTATGGCGCCTTATGCTGAACATGCCTGCAACCGCTGGTACGTAACCTTTATCCGGGAGGACGACCCTAGCACCATGTACGTGGTGCGCTGGGCCGCTAAACCTACCCGCAAGCAGGTTAAGTTGGCAGCTAAATCAGTAGCCAGAATGGAGATTTAATAATGCTGTATGTATCTCGCGCAATTTACGTAGCTTTGATTCTCCCGCTGATTCCCTTGGCGGTACTGTGCTATCTCGGCGATAAGATTAGCAAGGCAAAGTGGGCAGAGCGTTGGGTTAACTGGGCCGACAAGAAGGCCCGTGATATTACGGGGCGCTAATGATTATCAACGGGGTTGACTTGTCCCAGCTCGGGGAGCAGTTAGCTCCACAGAACTCTGGGAAGATTCTGCTGTATGACGCGGATTTCACAGTTTATAAATCTGCCGCTACAGTGAAACGTTTGGACACTGCAATCCGCCGCTTCTATCAGCTACTGCTTGAGGACATGTTCCTGGTCGGCTGCTCAGAAGCAGTGGCGTATCTGACGCCTACGGGGTGTGCTAAGTGCCTGCGCTGGCACCTGCCTACGGCTAAGCCGTACCAAGGGAACCGCAATAAGCGTCAGGAGCTGCCACTCAAGACACCGTTGAAGCGGCACCTGATTGAGAACCCGGACCAGTATTCTGAGCATGGCATACAGGTGGTAAGCAGTGACTACTTTGAGGCCGATGACCTGTTCGTGATGGACTCGTACGCCTTCGGAGACCGGGGAATCCTGATGTCCCAGGACAAGGATTCCTGGCTCAGCCCTATGGCCCGGTTCGATATTCCTACCGGAACCGTGTGGCCTGCTCTGGATAATCCCTTCGGCTGGATTAAGTGGGATGATACCCAGGCTATGCCGGTGCGAGCACACGGCACCAAGTTCTTCTGGTGGCAAATGCTAGCAGGGGATGACGCAGATAACGTCAAAGGCATCACATTGCTTGATGGGAAGCTCTGTGGGAAGCGAACGGCCTTTGATGCTATCTACCCTATTACCTCAGAGCAGGGCGCCGCAGAATTCGTTGTAGCGGCTTATGCTCGAAACAACCAAGACGTACTCGCAGAGGCAGAATGCCTGTGGCTGAGACGCTCCCAATCAGATTCTGCCTATCAGTATCTGATGTCACTGTTGACTACTCCCAGTCTACGTGACTGGGTGCATTCGCTGCACGAGTACCATAAACAGCACATACAGTGGATACAGGAGCACCCAGACAATGGCGAAGATGTCTGCGAAGGAAATGAGCCTGCGGGCGATTGAGTTATACTATGAGGGGAAACATGATGAACTTGAAACTATTCTGGATGCGCTGCGTGAACGAGCACCCAAAACACATAGAAGAACGGTTGAGCATTTGGATTCTCTCATTCACGACAATGCTATGCTGGATGTAGTTGGGGAGATTGAGGTATGGCCCTAAGAAAGATTACACGGGCACAGATTCGCTCCGTGGCGATTAAGCTTGCCAAAGACCAGGGAGGTATCTGCCTCCTTTGTGGCAAACCTTTGGACTTCACAATCAAGGGGGTAACTGGTGATTCTGTTGTCGTTGACCACGATCATATTACTGGGCGTATTCGGGGTGCTCTTCATCGCTCGTGCAATGGAGGGGAAGGCAAAGTGGCATCTGCCGCTGGGCGCTGGATTGTTGGTAGCATGCAATCTTCTGGGGCTATTGCTGAATCTCTACGTAGGGTCGCCGATTACTTAGACCGTGAACCCACGGATATGCTATACTATACGCACAAGACGCCGGAAGAATTGGCACAGGCACAGAAGCTCAAGGCCCGCAAGGCCCGGGCACGACGCAAAGCACGGGAGACTATTAAGTGAAGACAGTAATCTTTGATTTGGATGGTACGCTGGCTGATGGCACGCACCGCCTGCACTTGCTGCCCACTGTGGATTTGCATCTGACAGATAGCTGGACAGAGTTCAATAAAGCGTCAAAGGATGATGCTCCGTTCAAGAATACCATCGACATTTGTAATGCGCTGGGTCGCAGTGGTTATTTTGTTATCATTCTCACCGGGCGGAGTGATGTTGCGAGAGCGGAAACAGAAGACTGGTTGCAGCGACACGGCGTTTACCACAACATGCTTCAAATGCGGTCACATTCTGATAATCGCAAGGACATCATCATTAAGGAAGAGTTTTTGCGCAATGTTGTAGGCTTGGAAGATGTAGTTGCGGCATGGGACGATAGTCCGGAAGTTATCAGACATTTCCGCTCACTGGGTATCACCACTTACGCTGTATGCGACTACGGTGCAGCAGCACATCGAACAGACTTAAAATCCCACGGGGTGGAGGAATTAGCATGAGCGCAGTAGGAACAGGCATGAAGTACGATGCAGGCAAACCTCGTATGGACCTGCTACTGGACGGGTGCCCGAATGCACTGCTTCGTATCAGCGATGTACTGACCTTCGGGGCCCAGAAGTATGCGGCACACAGTTGGCACACGGTGGCCGAAGGTAAGTCCCGATACAAGGCCGCGCTACTGCGGCACCTCACAGCACACGCTCTGGGGGAAACACTAGACTCGGAGAGTGGGTTGCCGCACCTGGCGCACGCCGCTTGTTGTGCGTTATTTATTCTAGAACTGGAGCAGATGGATAGTGCGGCCAAGTGAGTGGTGCCACATGATGTGGCAGAAAGCAGTAGAACGGGGCGACGAACGCTCCGCTAAAAACTACCTGGAGATGTATAACCTCTGGGTAAGTCGCAATCAGTAGTTAGAAGTACCGGACATAGCCAAGGAGACTAAGCGCCTATGATTAGCGCCCTGAATACGGTTGTAGTACCAGAGGAAGCACTGGTGAAACGCCAGCTGGAGCTTGAAGAGACCTATAAGATTCGCGGAATCGAGCGGGCACGTAAGCTGATTACGGACGCATTGCAGAACGGTGGGATTATGAACCTGCCGATGACGCAGCGTATGCTCACATCAGCATACGAGGTGGCTGCTGCCGCTATCGATGAGATGCGAAATGTCAAAGCCCCAGGCATTGGCGGCAAGTATCGCCGGTTCCTGCGCTTAATCCCCTTGGATGTTCTGACCACCCTGAGCCTGTGCACAATGTTTGAGGCGTTCAGCGTCGCCCCAGGTGAGTCTGCCAGTCGCCGCCAGACTGCACAAGCAGTAATGTCCGCATTGGGTAGGAACGTGCAGTCAGAGCTACTGGCTCTGCAGTTACGTAACGTAGCCCCCGCGTACATGGACCGTGTGTACGAGTACCTCACTGAGCGCCGTACGAAGTCCCCTTCGCACATCCTGCGTACGCTCCGAGCCAGTGCCGAGAACGTGCACTATGGGCACGAGCCTTGGACCAATGCCCAGAACATCTCCGTAGGGCGTCTGCTGTGTGCTGCAGTGTTTGAGACGGGTCTGTTCCAGTGGAAGACAGGTAGCGGGAACCTGAGCATGCTCTACCCGGCTGATGACGTTATGGAGGCCTTCCAGAAACTGGTGGAATCTGCCGACACTGTAACGATGAAGCCGCCTATGCTGGTCCCCCCGGTGCAGCACACCACTATGTGGGATGGTGGGTACCTTACCCCTATCGACAACCGCGGGACCTATCATAACTCACACATCGACCGCGCGCGTCTCCGCGAAGTAGCAGAAGCATTCAAGTCCGCGGACGGCATCAAAAAGGCGCTTAATAAGGCGCAGGAAACCCCATACCGCATTAATAAGCGCATACTGGAACTGGTGCAAGAAGCACGGGCCCTGGGTATTGGGATAGGTATGCCCCGCTCAATACCAGAGCCGAAGCCGGAGTGGTACTTGGATGGTGTACCAAAAGAGAACTACACCGAAGAAGAACTGGACCGCTTCGGTGAGTGGAAGACGCGTATGTCCCTGTGGTACAGTGCTGACCGTAAGCGTGTGTCGCAACTACGCAGCCTTCTGACTACGTTGGAGATGGCAGAGGAATTCAAAGATGAGAAAGCCCTGTACTTCCCGACTTGTGTGGACTGGCGCTACCGCCTGTACTTCAAGTCCTCGTTGCACCCGCAGGGTTCTGATTTGCAGAAGGCTCTGCTGGAATTCGGTAGAGGTAAACCTCTTGGAGAGAGAGGGTTGTTCTGGCTCAAAGTGCACGTCGCCACTTGCTTTGGTTATGACAAAACCCTATTCGAAGACCGCGCAGATTGGGTTGATAAAAATATGGCAGTTGTCCGCTCAGTTGCAGAGAATCCATTTGATTCGGACGCTTTTAAGCAGGCCGATTCACCGTGGTGTTTCTTGGCAGCAGTGCTCGACCTGGTGGCTGCTCTGGATTCTCCGTGCCCAGAAGAGTACATATCCAGAACTCCGGTTGCTATGGACGCTACAAACTCAGGTGGGCAGCATCTCTCAGCGCTCCTGAGAGACCCTGTAGGCGGTCGTCTGACGAACCTGTACTGGGAAGGTAACGACAAGAAAGCGGACCTGTACATGGATGTGAAGCGCCGTACGGACGAGAAGGTGATACTGGATCTGGACAAGGAGGATTTCGTTATCCAGAGCACGTACTGGAGAGAGAACGAAATCACCCGTAGCATGACCAAGCGCCCCAGCATGACCTACTTCTACAGCGCCACGGTGCGTAGCTGCAGCGACTACATCTTTGAAGGCGCCTGCGCTGAGGGATACGAGGGTACCGAGACTAATAGTCTATGGAACCTGTCGTGCTATCTGGCGCCGCGTATGCGTACCGCTATCGAGGAGGCAAATCCCGCTGCTGCGGCAGTTATGGGGTACTTGCAGAACCTCGCTAGACGTGTACCGGCAAGCCAGCACCTGCAGTGGTATACGCCGCTGGGTGGGCTCGTAATGAACCGCTACACGCAGCGTGAAGAAGTGCGCGTACGTATTGACTGCATGAACCTGTCAGCGGTGCTGGTACACAACCGGGATTTCAAGACCTGCAACAAGCGCAAAGCAGCCTCGGGGATTGCTCCTAACTTTGTACACAGCCTGGACAGCACGCACTTGATGATGGTGCTCTGTGCTGCGGAGGGGTTGGACATTGTGCCTATTCACGACTCGCTGGCTACTCACGCAGCTGACGTTGACGCCATGCATAGGCACATCCGTGAGCAGTTTGTGCGCCTGTATGAAGAGAATGACCTGCTTGGCGACATTACTCGCGCGGCGGCAGCAGCCGGGGCAGACTTGACGGACCTGGACATGCCGGAGGTGGGCACTTTGGACATCCGGCAAGTGCTAGAATCCCCGTTCTTCTTCTGCTAAAAATTTAATGTTACAGGAGTAGGAATGAAGTTAAAACACACTAGTAAAACTTCCGACTACACTCTCAAGGTTCTGTATAAATCTGACGACATCACAGACGCAGTGAAGCAACTGCATGAACTGGGCCACGGCATTAGTCGGGGCCTGGCTCCAGAGCAGCACTACTGGAGGGTGCTAGGAAGTATACTGGGTAAACAGTATATACTAGGAGTCTATGACTCCCAAGGCGACTTAGTCGGTGCTGTCAGCTACTACCCAGAGGCTGTAGAGGACTGTCATTACGTAGAGCCTGTGCTGTATACAGACTTCTTCGTATTGAAACAGGACAACGGCGCGGCAGTGTCTGTGATTATGCAGGGCCTGCACGCAATAGCCAAGTGCATGCGTGCTGGGCGTATCGCCATTAGCCGGAGCACGTCTGGTAACACGTACAAAACAACTTATCATTTAGTGAGGTCAGAATGAGTGGTGGTTTAGGTAAACTGTTAGGCAAGGCCACGGATATGCTTGGCCTTACGGACAACGCAGGATTAGAGGCGCAGCAGCGCTTGGCAGAGCAACAGGCCAGCGCAGCTAAACAACAGGCTGCCCTAGAGGCTAATAGCGCCGCAGATAATATTGCTGAGATTGACCCCGCAGGGGCTGCCTCTGCATCTGCAGATGCAATTACGTCTGAGCAGAAGAAACGGCGACAAGCAGGGCAGAGCAATCCTCTGGGCCTGTAAGGGGGTAGCTTGGAACAAAAAGCAACATTAGCAGAACTCTTTAAGAAGGACCAGGACGCGGGCGTCTTGGATGCCTCTGAGAAGTTTGCGCAGTGGACGCTCAGCACTATCTTTACCCGGGACGACTCCCTGGACGGTAGACGCAGACCGCTAGAGCGTGACTACCAGAGCACCGGAGCGCAGCTGGTCAACACTGCAGCCACTAAGATTGTAGGCGCACTGTTCCCGCAGGGTACCAGCTTCTTCCGGTTCTCCAAGAGTTCGGACCTGGACGAGTTCATTAGTTCGCTGGGCAGTGCAGCTACAGCAGAATCTAAGCTGGCCGAGGTCGAGAACACGGCGTCACAGAAAGTATTTGAGAAAGACGGTTATGCTGCGAAGTTGCAAGCTGTGAAGCTGCTGCTGGTTACAGGTAACGCGTTGGAGTATATTGATGAGCGGACAGGTAAATCCATCGTCTACTCAGTCCGTAACTTTACCGTTCGAAGGGATGGCAGCGGGAACGTCCTGCGACTCATTATCAGAGAGCGCGCAAGCGTCCAGGACCTGCCAGAGAGTTTCCGCGGCACCTTCTACCGTGACAAAGACCCATACGGCGACGTTGATATCTACACTGCCGCTTGTCGCAAGGTTAAGCGGACAGAGGACGGTGCAGAGGTAGTAAGCTACGAGGTGTACCAAGAAGCAGACGGGCACCGTATCGGGGACAGCAGCACCTACCCGGAGCTGGAGCTTCCTTATAACGTGCTGGTGTGGAACCTTGTTAGTGGTGAGCACTACGGGCGCGGCTTGGTAGAGGACTACGCCGGGGACTTCGCCCGATTATCGGTACTGTCGGAAGCGTTGACTAACTACGAGGTTGAGTCTGCGAGGTTAATTCCGCTGATTGACGCAAGCTCCGGGTTAGACGTGGACGAGTTCTCAACGTCGGAGACGGGTGAGGCTGTGCAGGTGGGTGGTGGTGGTTCCAACGGGAACAGCAAATCCCCCGTCACTGCTTACGAGGGTGGCTCTGCCCATAAGATTCAGTGGATTGCCAGCAACATTCAGATGCTAGAACAGAAACTGTCTCGTGCGTTTATGTACACCGGTAACTCCCGGCAGGGCGAGCGCGTCACGGCCTACGAGATTCGCCAGAATGCCAAAGAGGCGGAAGCTGCTATGGGTGGCGGGTTCAGTATCCTGAGCGACACCTGGCTGCGTAAGCTGGCGTACCTGTATACTGCACTGGTGTATCCTCGCTTTAAGCTTTATCTCAGCGAAGGCGTAGTGAACATCAACGTTACGGTGGGTACTTCTGCACTGGCTAAAGCCGCGGCGGCTGACAAGCTGTTAGAGGCGGCACAGTCCATGCAGCTGGCTATACCGGTGCTTGAGCAGATTACTCCACGCTTCAACAAGGATGCGTGCGTAGACTGGTACTTCGACGCCTACGGTATCGTTAGCGAGCCGTTCATGTACACCGAAGAGCAGCTGCAGCAGAAGCAACAGGTTCAAGATGCGTCTGCCGATGTATCCGCAGGTGCAGCGCAGGACCAACTCCAGGGCTTGGCAGCAGCAGACCCGACAGTAGCAGGCAAGCAGCTAGGCTTATTACCAAGTTAACAACAGAGGCATAGATGGATAACGTAGAAAACGGTCAAAACGTAGAAACTACACAGGTAGAGAACCAAGGTGGCCCTAAGATTCCGGGCCTAGGTGCTCCCCTTAGCGCCCCGAACAATCAAGGCGTGCAGGATGCACAGACCCCTACCCAGCAGCAACAGGGCAAAGATTCCCCTGACCCTGCTAAGATTCCTCTGGATATCGAAGCCCTAAAAGCGGCCCTGGATAAGGGTGGCGATAGCGCTAAAGAGCAGCCCCAGGAGCTGGCTAAGACAGGCAACCCGACGATTGACGCCGGTGTAGCTATGTTGCAGAAAGTATCTGGGTTAACTGACTCTGATATGGTGCGGGCACTTGGTAAGGCCCTGGAGTATCAGGACCCTAACCTAATCGATACGGCCTTCATTAAGGAACGTTTCGGAGAGCACGCTGCTTATGCAGAGTTGCTGGCTAAAGCGTACCTGGAAGACCAGGTTGGTCAAGCCACCAAGGCAGTACAGGAAGCTTACGATATTGTAGGCGGGGAGGAGAACTGGGAGGTAGCAGCGCAGCTGTTTAATTCCAAGGCCCCTGAACCTCTGCGTAACGCGGCTCGTGTACTCGCTAACTCGGGCGAGCTCAAGCAGGCCGCTGAGTTGGTGGCGAGCTTCTGCCGGGATATGGGTCTTATCAAGACACAGAACCCAATGGTACGCGGCGTGGCCAGCAACAATGCACTATCTGCTGCGGAATTCCGCGCAGAATATACCAAACTCCGTCAGGAAGCGGGCAACCGTAGCTTGGCGTCTCCACAGTTCAGTCAACGTTATAACGATTTGCTCGCACGCCGTGAAGCTGGTAAGCGCGTAGGTCTTTAATTTTATTTATAAAGGAAACTAAAGCATGGCCAACACTATTTATAATGGCAACCTGACTCGTCCACACTGGGGCGGCGCAGACTCCGACGTAGACGTTCACCTGGAAGTGTACCAGAACGAAGTGGATACCCGCTTCCAGTACCAGGCTCTGTTCCTGGGCCTCTCCAGCCAGCGCTCTATCAGCGGTTCCAATACCTACCGTATTGACCGCCTGAACACCTCCTCGGTGAAGGGTCGTCGCTCTGGTGAGGCGTTGGATAGCACCCCTGTCCGTAACGATAAGATGATTATCGTGGTGGATACGGTGCTGTATATCCGTAACCCGATTGACTACCAGGACGACTGGACCGGTCCGGACTTCCTGACCGAGATGGGTCAGAACAACGGCTCCGAGTTCGCGGAGACCTTCGACCAGGCGCACCTGATTCAGCTCATCAAGGGCCGTTCCTGGGTTGCCCCGGCGCACCTGAAACCGGCGTTCAACGACGGTATTGAGGTGGGCGCAGCTATCCTGGTTCCTGGCACCACTACCGACACGCAGCTGACCCAGGCTGAGATGGAGGCGAACGCCATGAACATCAACCTGGCCCACAAGGCTGGTATTGATGAACTCATCAAGCGTAAGACCCCGCTGGCGGACATGATTACCCTGGTAGATGTCGATACCTATTCGCGTCTGCTGGAGCATCCGAAGCTCCTGAACCTGGATTTCGGTGCGTCCAACAACGACGGTTACAAAGACCGTCGTGTAGTGAAGATGAACGGCGTGCCTGTAGTAGAGTGCACCGAGTTCCCGACCTCGGCTGGTACGCACCCTCTGGGCTCTGCTTACACCGTCACCGCTGACGACGCGCTGTGCCGTATGGTGACTTTCAGCAAGTCCAAGACCCTGGTGACTGTCGAAGCTAAGCCGTTCACCTCCCGTATCTGGGATGATGAGCGCGAGTTCAGCAACGTGCTGGACTGCTACGCGATGTACAACATCGGTCTGCGTCGTCCGGACACCGCTGCAGTGACTAAGTTCACCTTCACCACCAAGCTCTAATTGGAGGTTCAATGGCAGTAATTGCTACGTTCGGTCTGGAGACTCTCCAGGCCAATGCAGCTCAGCGGGAGGCGGTTAAGGCCGCCACCGATGTAGCTAAGAACATCCAGGTGGCCTCGGTCGAGTCTGGCCGCAAGGCTACCAAGAAAACCCGCAAGGCGGCTGATGTAGCCGCTGATACTACGGAAGAGTAATACGCGCCCCTGGTGCCTTCGGGTGCCAGGGGCTTTTTTTGTCCCTGTCTTAAGGGTCCAAGGGGTCTTTAATAGAGGAACAAATATGAGAGAATTAGACGCTGTGAACCTGACGCTGGAAGCCCTTGGGGAGTCTCGCGTCATGGACATCAACACTAGTAACCCTAGCGCTGGATTAGCTCGCTCTGCGCTTGCGCGCAATCGTCGCGGGTTACTCAGCACAGGGTTCTGGTTTAACGTGGTCGAGCGCGAAGTTACACCCACCACTGACGGCCTGATTAAGGTGCCGTGGAACCAGCTGGCCGTGTACGATGCCTGCTCAGAATCCAAGTACGGGGTACGTGATGGGAACCTATACGACCTGGTAGAGCAGAACCAATACTTCGATACGCCTGTACGTATTCGTGTGGTCCTGGATTTGGCCTTTGAGGACCTGCCGGAGCACGCAGCTATGTGGGTGGCTAACTACACCACTGCGCAGGTGTACCTCAACGACCTTGGCGGCGACAGCAACTACGCTAATTACGCACAGGAAGCTGAGCGTTACAAGAGCATGGTGCTGCGCGAGCATCTGCGCAATCAGAAGTTCAGCACCAGCAAGACCCGCTTTGCACGCAGAATCCGCCGTGCTCGTTTTATGGTTTAAGGAGGGTATATGGCCCAGTCCCTAGAGGGTACCATTCAGAGCCTGCTGCAGGGCGTATCCCAGCAGGTTCCAAGAGAGCGCCAGCCCGGGCAACTGGGGGCGCAGCTGAATATGCTCAGCGACCCGGTTTCCGGCATCCGCCGCCGCCCGCCGGGTGAGATTGTCTGGGAGAGTACGATTGATAATCCGGGGCTTGACTCCCTGTTCACTGAATACGTCGAGCGTGGCACTGACGGTAGGCACCTGCTGATTAACACCAGCAACGGTAACTGGTGGTTGCTGGCTAAGAATGGAAAGACCATCCTTAATTCCGGCAACGACCCATACTTCGTTACCACCGTAGGCCAGACTTCTTTGCAGACCGCAAGCATTGCCGGACTGACTTATATCCTGAATACGGAGATGGCCCCGAACACAACCGTGGACAATACTGGGCGCGTCGACCCCAGCACCACTGGGTTCTTCTACGTCAAATCTGCGGCATTCCAGAAACGTTGGAACGTCACTGTTACCTCCGCAGGGGTAGACTACTCAGGGGACTACACCGCCCCAGCTGCTGGTAGCACCAGTGGTAACGCTGAGGAGGTATCTGGTGCTTACGTTGCTCAGCAACTGCGAGACTCTCTTGTAGCGAACGGGTTGCCAGCTGGGAACGTGAGCGTACGTGGCGCGTACCTGTTCTTCTATGGGTTAAGCAACTGTGTGGTATCCTCTGACGCTGGCGATACTTACGCTGGGGTTTCTAACCAGTCTCGCGTAGACCAGGAGCAGGACCTGCCTGCACAGCTCCCCGCAGAAGCTGACGGGGCAATGTGCCGTGTAGGTACAGCCTCGTCTGAGACAGCATGGTATCAGTTCAGCTACAGTACCCGCACCTGGTCCGAGGTGGGGGCGTACGGTAGCATCACCAAGATTACGAACATGCCCAGAGAGCTCGCCGCGGATGACAACATCATTGCGCGCGATTGGGAGGGGCGCTTAGCTGGTAACGACGATAACAACAGTAATCCCGGATTCGTCGAGAATGGCTACATCACTGGTATTGCAGCTTTCCAGGGGCGCCTGGTCCTGCTTAGTGGTAGCTCCGTGGATATGTCAGCCTCGGGCCTGTATCAGCGATTCTACCGCTCTACTGTGACGTCCTTGCTGGATACGGACCGTATCAGCATTAGCTCTGCGTCTGCCCAGGATTCTGTGTACCGCACCGCTGTGCAGTTCAACCGGGACTTGGTTCTATTTGCTAATAGCATGCAGGCGGTTGTGCCGGGCTCTGCAGTGCTTACGCCTACCAACGCAAGCATCAGTATTACCAGCACCTATGATTGTGACAGCCGTGTTACCCCGGTAATGGCGGGTCAGACAGTAATCTACCCGAACAAGCGCAACGACAGCTACGCCGGTATTCTGGAGTTAATCCCGTCGCCATACACCGCTGCGCAGTACACTACGCAGGATGCCACGGTGCACCTACCTCGGTATATCCCAGGTAGGATATTGCAGATGCAAAACTCCAGTGTCACCAATATGGCCTTCTCACGCATGTCTGGGGAGCGTAATAGCCTGCTGGTCTACGAGTTCATGTGGGGCGGAAGCGACGGCGCTAAGATGCAGGCGGCGTGGCATAAGTGGTCGTTCCCGTACCCAATACTGGGCGTACAGGCGCTGGAGGATGAGGTGTTCTTGTACATGCAAGGGCCCAGTCCCAGCAACAAGCTTTTGATTGTGTCTATGGACCCGCGTGAAGGTTATCAGCTGGGCTCAGAGTACCGCGAAGCCTACTCGGATTTGCAGAAGCAAGTTCAAGTGCAGGACGGGGTGTTCACTGTTCCGTCGGTATTGCGCCCGGTTGGGTGGGCGGACAACTACAAGGAAGAGCTTATCCTAACGTACTTGCCCAGCAACCCTATGGGGCCTACTGAGGTTGGCATCAAGGAGATTGCCGGGGAGAACACCCTACGGGTTGTGCGTGGCGTACCTGATGGCACCTATGTAATCGGGAGACGTTACCGTAGTACGTTCACGCTAACTACACCTATTCTACGGGACCAGAATGACAAGCTCGTGGGAAGTGGGCATGTGCGCCTGCTGCGTCTGGACGTTGCAATACGTAACTCTGGGCACTTCGACGTACAGGTACTAGACACCCCGCGGGACGTCAATTGGGGTGGAGAACTGACCGGTATCCTGATGAACTCAAAGGAGCTGACGCTTGGGCAGGCTCTGCGTATGGACTTGGCTACGATTACCGTACCATGCCGCACCAACGCAGACACAACAGAGGTGTCACTATTTACTGAGGGTTCTATGGAACTGAACGTGCTGGATATATCGTACATCCTGCGCTACAACCAACGCAGACGGAGAATTTAATATGTGGTGGATGGTTGCGGCCATGGCCGCTAAGACCGTTCTGGGGCAGGGTGCTCAGATTGAAGTGTCCAAGGCCAGGAACAAGGCTGTGATTCAACAGACAGCCAAACAGCTAAACGACATCGCGCTACAGCGCGCCCAGTCCAGGGACCGGACTGAGGTGTCTCTGTTTAACATTCAGCAGCAGAAGCTGCAGGCACAGAGCCAAGTAGGACTGCAGGCAGCAGCTTCCGGCACTATGGGGGCTTCTGTTAAAGACGCCGTAGTCACGGTGAACACTGTAGCCGGACGGCAAGAGGCCAGCGTGCGTGACCAGCAGGCAACCCAGGAAGAGGGCTTCCGTCTAATGACAGATAAGGCTGTGGATAGCGGCCTGGCTAACATGGATATGGAGGACCCGTACGATAACATGTTTAACTCGCTGTTGAGTGTCGGGGCATCCGCTGTTGGGCAGTACGCCGGTAACGCTGCGTCATCTTCTGACTCTGGCAGCTCTTCGCCTGGGAGCGGAGCGTCAGCTACGCAGAACATGGCATCCTCCTATGACTTATGGGGGAGTAAGGGCAATAGCCCAGTTCACACCTGGTAAATTAGGAGGAATACTAAATGCCTGTGATTCAACCCAGTAGACAGGGGCTAAATATCGGCGGCGTGCAACTGCAGTCCAACGATGTTAGCTTACCGTCAACGGTAAGTGAGGTGTCTGTTGATACCTCCAAAGCAAAACGCCTAGCTGCCCTGTCAGGGTTCGTGCAGGACTTCGGCGTAGGTTTCGACGAGGCAGTAAAAGAAAACGCTGCAGCCGCCACCGTGCGCGGAGCTATGGATGCTCAGGGCGCAGTAGATGCAATGGCCTCCAAGGACGAGGCTGTACAGAAGCAAAACATCTTCGTGCGCGAAGCCTACCAGGACGGCTACGTATCCGCCGCCGCGTACGACACTCTAGCCAAGTGGCGCACAGACAGCATCGCCCGGGCTAAGAAAGCTGCCGAGGCAGGGCTAACTGACGAGGAATTCCAGCAGCAGGAGCAAGAGCACGTACAGTCAATGTCAGACAAGCTCGGGATGTATCTCCCGGATATGTCCAAGCAGTCTGCTACGAGTATACTGCAGCAGCTCCGCGCTACCAGTATGGCTAACTATACAGCCTTCCAGAAAGGACGTGCTGCGTTTGCCCTGGCCCAGGCTGACCGTGCCCTCGACCGTGGACTGAGTGCGTCCAGCGATGAGTTCTATCAGCGTCTGCAGGCAGGGCAGGGTGCCGCTGCGCAGATGTCCATTAAGACGGGCTTAGACAGTATCCTGGCTGCTGAGCACCTGGACAAGAGCAAGAAGCTGGACCGGGCCAAGCAGTATCTTGTCAGCGTAGCGCAGCAGACACAGGACCCGCTGGTAATCAACCAGCTGCAGGAAATGGCCACCAAGGAACTCGGCGTCAACTCCGTGGATGTCAACGCAGCGCTGTATCAGGAGTTCAAGCGAGCCGGTGCTCAGATTGAGACCCAAGCCCGTTTCGAAATCTCTGATGCAATCCAGTCTCTTGAGGGGCAGACTCCTGAGCAGCAGGAACAGACGATGACGCGTATTCGTAGTCGAGTCATTGAGCTGTCAGCATCGGACGTGCTCAGCGCCGGTACCAGCATGGAGTTCTGGAACAAGGCTCAGACCATTCGTGAGAAGGCAGCAGACACTCAGGCATTGCGCACAGCGATTACTGGGAATATGCCAAGCTCCACTCTGGCGGGGATGTTCAAGGGAGACCTAGATAAGGCACGTACTCAGCTGCTCAAGAGCTTTCCGGATACCCCGGAAGGGAACCTGCAGCTGCTGGCATACGGGAGCAACAGCAAGGATGCGTGGGCAGTCAACGAAGCGCACAAGCGTATGTCTTCTGATATGGCACGTACGCTGACTACGCTGGACCAGCTCGGTGAGGATGGCGAGGTTTCCCGCGAGAACGTCAACAGCATCAACTTGTGGGCACAGGCTTATAGCACCAGTACGGACTTAGGGAAGATGGCACTGCTGTCTGAGGTCCCATCGGAGTGGCGTGGAGTGGTGCAGAAAGCCGTTACACAAAACCCAAATAATGCCAGCAACACTATCTTGGACGATCTTCGCCGCCAGGCTAGGAATAAGGCGAGTGGGCGCTACAGCAATATCCAAAGTAACCCCACGGACAAGATGGTGGACCCAAGCGGCACGGCTAACTGGTTCAGCTTCTTCGGGGATGCAGACGCCCAGCGCCAGGAAGCGCGAGCTGCCATGGAAGATGAGTACCGTTATGTGTATAACCACAACCCGGAATCCCTTGTAGGGAAGGACGCTGACGACATCAATACGATGCTAAAAGGCAATATCCAATCCCGTAAGCTGGAGTTGGACATTGCTGGGGCACCTAGGCATGTGTATCTGCCCGCTGGCACCTCTGTGCAATCTATCATGGGTGATTATAAGGGCGACCAAGAGCAATTCAAGGCCTCCCTGCAGCAACATATACAGAACCAGGTTCAGTATATGTCAGACCCCAGCAACATAGAGCGTGTAGTAGTACAGGCCGCCACCGCGGGCAACGCAGGTCAGAACATGACCGTAACCGTGTTCGACAAGAAGGGCGCCTTCCAGACGATGTCTGTAAACCTTCGAGACGTTCAGGCTACTGCGCAGGCTGCGTATGATTCAGCGCTGGCTGGAGAGATGAAGATTGGCAGCGAACAAGTAGGCGTACGTCCCGCTACCTTCTATGACCACGACAACGGACGTGCTGTCAGCGTACAGGTCAACGGTCGTAACTCGGTGGGGCTGGAGCCGTCGCTGTTTAGTGACATTCTCGCCACCACTATGAAGTTCGAAGGGTTCCGAGAAGGTAAGGGCAAGGGCAGTGTAGGCTTCGGTCTGCACGTTAACTCGGGCATGCCTGTCCCGCAGAAAGTGACCATTGATGACGGCATCAGTATCCTCAAGTCCTCCCTGGAGAAGCAGTACATCCCGAACGTGCAGAAGCAACTCAAGGGGCAGGGTTTGAATGCCTCCGACGAGGCGTTAAAGGTAATGGTGGACCTGAACTATCACGGTGGTAACGGTAGCTCTGGCCCTGTAGCTGAGGCGCTGGCACAGGTACGCAAGGCTGCTAAGTCCCCGGTGGGGGCGTATCAGTACCCTGTATCTGAGGCCCAGGGTAGGGCTTGGCAAGCGCTGCGGAATACCCCGGCGTACAAGCAGGCCCAACCTGAGCGTAAGAAGTACCTGGAACAAAACCTACGTGATTGGCTCTTCGAAGCAACGCACTAACTAGAGGCCCTTCGGGGCCTCCCCCTTATCAAAATTCTTTTAGGAGATATTATGGCTCAGTTTCTGAACCAAGAACCGAATCCACAGGAAAAGGATTCTGCTAAGGGCGCAACACTTAAACCTGCGCCTGAGCGCGTAGATTGGAACGATGCCGGGGACAACGGTCTGAACGCACTGGAGCGTGCCTCATTACTAGCGCAGGCCAAGACTCCGGCTACTACAGCCGCAGAGAGCTTTGCGTCAGGTATGGGCAACAGCATCATCGCCGCAGCTATCCGCAAGGCATCTGCTCCGGCATTTGACCGAGACCCGAACTTTAACGCCAAGCAGACTCTTAGCAGCGATACCCGGGCTAAGCTGTACGCCCCAAATCAGGAAGAGATTGAGTACCTGCACGATTCCGTGTCGGTAGAAGATTACAACTACCGCATGCAGCAGATGCTTGAGCAGCGTGACCGTGACCGCTTAATGGCCGACAACACAGTAGCCGGGTTCGCGGGTATGTTAGTAGGCGACTCCCCGTTCATCCTGGCCCCGATGTCTGCCGCTGGTATTGCTGGCCGCGCGGGTTTGGCTGCACGTACCGCTATCCGCACTGCTGATGTAGGTACTGCATTCTATGCACAGGACCAACTGGGCCAGTCCGCCGCGGTAACTGCGCTGATAGCTGGGGTAGCTGGACTGGACCAGCTCTGGGATATGTCTAGGGCTGCTAAAGCTGCCGCTAAGGCTCGTACTGGGCGTGAGCCTATGTTCGACCCAGAAGCGCCTACAACTCGTACAGCGAGGGACGCTAATGTTACAGGAGTAGGAGAGGGAGAGGAAATTCTCACTAAGACACTGGATGAAAGCATCCAAGTATCGAGAAACAATACCGCCTCCGTGAACATGAAAGCGCAGCACGTAGTTCAGTTCTTGAAGAAGTCTGAACATTTAACGGCAGGTCAGAAGGCTATTCTGGACACGCTGGGTGATGCTGTAAACGACATTGATTTTAAACTAGTAGCAGGCTCCGCAAACCGCAGCCGCTACACTTATGCACAACAAGATTTAGCTAAGCGGGGAGAGATATCCCTGCGCGCGCCTAAGCAAGCTAACGGCAGCACCTGGACTACAGTCGGTGATGCGCTGCGCGCTATGGATGCAGATACAAGCAAGGTGGCCGTGCACGAGCTGATTCATGCTGCTACTGCGCGCGCCATTGACAGTAATCCCGAGATTGCTAAACGCCTGGAGGAAGTGCGCGCTGTTATTGCAGCTGATTCCACCCTGACACCGCGTATGCGATATTACGCAAGTAATGTGCACGAGATGCTGGCAGGCTTAGGCGACAGCCCTGAGTGGGTTGAGTACCTGGCACGTACGCAGTCTCCCACCGGTAAGAGCATGCTCCGCCAACTGGGTGAGTACATCATGAACGCTCTGGGCATCAAGGCCAAAGGCTCTGCCTTGGAGGATGTACTGGATGCGTACGAGGACGCAGTTAAGTGGACAGCTAAGGATTATGCAGACCAAGCCCAGAGCTTCCGTAGCGAGGCATTCCAGGACCTGGCGGGAAGCACTACCCTCAACGAGGCTAAGCGTGCCCAAGCTATGCTGGACGGCGCTAAGAAGAAGCTCTCCACTATGTTTGCCCTGTACGATAATATCGCCCAAGGCAACGAAGACTTGGCTAAACTGCTAGTGTCTGACGCGTCCGCCGTAGGTGGCCGTCGCCCGTCAGTGGTAGACTACAAGCGTAACCTCACTTTGGAGATGGATGCTCGCGCCAGCGTAGTGGAAGATGCTATCCTGGGCGCGTTGAAGGATAAGGGTGTAGGGGTGCTCTCACGCTTCTTCCATCGTAGTAATTTCCGCGCTGAGCGGGCTGCGCTGGAAGACCGCCTGGGTAAGTACCTGGATGCTGCCTACAGCGCTGACGTAAACGGTCGCGCTGTCCCGGTGCCGGATGCAGAGATTGCTCCGCTGGTTGATGCCTACCGTCGCTCTGGCTGGGCTAGCAAGTGGCATGATCACATGACCGCTGCTGGCTTGGTGGATGATGGTGCGTTGGTTAAATCCGACTACTACTTCCCGCGCCAGTACAGCTACGACAAGATGCGCCAAGGCATCGCACAGGGTAACACTCTGGATGACTACCGCGCCCTGTTCCGGTCCGCCCTGCGGGACGTGTACCCGAGCATGGAGTCAGAGGTAGTGCAGCGTGTTGCTAAGGAGATGGTTGATGGCATCTACAACGGCCGTGTCGGGCAGTCTGGTCCTACGTGGAAGCAGCTGATTAACGGCATGGGTAATGACGAGGTCGTCATGGCTATGCGCAGCGCCGGTGTAGAAGAGTCTGCAATCCAGAGCTTCCTGGCTGGTAACGTACGAGAATCCGGCAGCACATCCCCTGCGAGGAACTTACGCCAGCGTACTCGGTTCAACATGGACAAAGAGTACCTGATTAACGGAAAGAGCATGCGCATGCAGGACCTGATGGATACTGACGTAGCCAAGGTTATGCACGGGTACACTAACCGTATGTCTGGGCGTGTAGGTATGGCCTATGCAGGCGTACAGGACCTGGGACAGCTCGCTAAGATGATTGATGAGTCTAAGCACGCACTGGCTGATTCCGCTAAGTGGGAGAAGACCGTCAACGACACCATCGACTTTATCCTGGGTGGGGCACCTGCTGACGCTGGGCAGCTTCCGGATTTACTGCGGGCAGCTGGGAACATGGCGAACGCCACTATGCTCAAGAACTCCGGCCTGTATCAGCTGACTGATACTGCTTTGGCTATGAAGGAGTTCGGTATGGCTAGAGTGCTGCGCAGTATGCGTGACCAGCCTTGGTTCAAGGAAGGTGCCGTAGCTATCAAGACCCCAGATATGGCTTCTCGTCTAGACACCGTGCTGCGAGGTAATATCCAGAAGGAGATGCGCTTCCGTTGGTTGAATACGTACGCTGACGATAACCTGGACCTGACCCGTCAGGCATCTTGGTTCAACGTCACCCAGAACGTTGGGCAGGCTGCACGCCACGTCAACGGTATGAGTATGGTGCACCGGCTGCAGGTTAACCTGAACTCCGGTATTGTGGCGGACGAGCTTACGCAGATGTTCAAGGGCGACGCTGAGGCGTTTAAGCGTCTAGAGCGTTTCGGGCTTACCCGTGATGTTGCGGACCGCGCTATCGCTGCCAATAAGGCCAACCCGGGCGCTATGTTCCAGCCGGACCTGCAAATGCAAGTTGAGGTTGTAGGGACGCGTATGATGGACTACCTGGTACAGCAGATTCGTACTGGAGAGACCTCACACTTTGCACAATTCAACCCTATCGGTAAACTTATTGTCGGCTACCAGAGCTTCGCACTGGCTGCCACCAACAAGATTCTGCGTAGGGAGTTGAACGATGCTGGGTGGATTGGTGTAGCCCATATCATGGCGTATCAGTTCCCGTTGATGCTGCTGGCTACTATGGCTAAGCACGGTATGGATGGGAAGGACGTAGACACTAAGAAACTCATCGGTGAGTCCGTAACGGGTATGAGTGCCATCGGCGGGGTATCATTACTGCAGGATATTTTCCTGGGAGATTCTCCTCGTCACTCATTAGCATCTATGGGTTACGTCACAGGGCTGCTCGGGGCAGTACAGGACCTGGCTACCGGTAATATGGATATCAAGACCTTCACTAAGCAGGTACCACTAATCCAGGAATTCGCACCTACGCGAGCTATCATCAATAACTTCGGAGACGATTAATATGGCATTCAGCTGGCAAGAGTCTGTAAAGCCTGCAGGTACTCAGGATATCCAGTGTGATATCGAGTACCTGGATAAGTCCTATATTCACGTTTACTTAGATGGTGCTGAGACTACTGCCTTCACTTGGACCAGCTCCACCAATATTCGCCTGAACTCGCCGCTGTCTGCAGAGACAGCGGTGCTGCTCATTCGTAAGACTGAACGAGAGTACCTATACATTGAGTTTGCTAGTGGTGCTCCGTTCATCGAAGTAAACGTAGATACCCAGAATACACAGTTCCTGCACCTGGCTCAAGAACTGGTTGAGGGACGCTCTATCGAGGGCTTCTACGGCGACATTAACATGCACCGCTACCGCATCACAAACCTGGGCGACCCAGTAGATGCACGAGACGCTGCTAACAAGCAATACGTCGATGCCGGGGATGCCCGGCTAGACCAACGCATTGACGCGGAGCACGCCGCTTGGGTGGCCGCTGTAGCCAACGAGGCTGCCATTCGTAAGGCCGCCGACGATGCGTTGGACGTGCGCACCACGAACCTTGAGCAGACATATTTCAACGCCAACACGAACAGCTTCCCTTGGTGGACTGTTCTGACCGCTGATACGGATACCGTGACGCCTGGTATGCCTTTCACCAAGGCCAAGGTGCGTGTCAACGGGGTAACACAGACCGCGGGCTACTCCTACACCGTTAACGCTGGCGTCGTGAAGTTCGCCGAGGCTCTCCCAGCCGGTACGCTGGTTGATATGACTATCGGGATTGACACAGAAGCTGATACCAGTGCTGCATCTACAGTGATGGGCCTCTTGGCTAGTCCTAGTGGGGCTAGCTACATTGGGACGTCTGTAGGGATGACCGTGGAGCAGTATATTGGCTCTAAACTTGATGCCGATCAGCTGCAGGACTCTAGCATTATTCACTTCATGACTGGGGCTGATAAAAATACTCTGCTCAATACCCCCGGAGCGGAAGTAGCTGTGGATTACGCCCTACAGGCGGCTATTGATGCTGGATTAAAATCTGTGGTGTTTCCGTGGAGTGTTGCAGGTATATATACCCTAAACGGCTCGGTAACTATACCAAGCGGGTTTATCATAACCGGTAAGTGCAGCAAACCCTACACCTTGAGCAGTACCAATCCAGGGGCTACTTTCATAGGAAAAGGTACTGTTATCAGGAAGGCAGCTGGTGCTGACTACATCTTTGGGCCGGGCAGTTCTTTCCGTATATTCGGCTGCATCCTTGATGGTCGAGATAATCTTAGACCATTAATAGACCAGACAAATCAAGTCCGCGGTGGGCTGTTATTTGATTGTGGATTGTATAGATTCCTGCGTATAGGGAGTTATGCGTACACGTCAATACAGATAGGTATGGGCATTATTTGTGCCAACACTGTGGGTTGTTATAACTTTATAGATTCTAAAGTTATAAACGTTACCATAAACGCTAATGCGAGCCACGGTGTACACAACACCACGGGGGCTAATAATAACCTGTATGAGAACGTCAGAAACGAGTGGAACGGTGGTGTCGGGTATTTATTCGACGGCTCAGTTGGTAACATCGTATCTGGAGAGCTTGTAGACAGAAACGGCGCAGCAAACTTTGTCGTACAGAACGGGGGTGGCTGCCTGGTATCAGGCGTATTTACGCAACGCCCTGGTAGGACTTCCGCTTCCGGGTCGTCCTGGAACACCCATTTCTACATGGCAGGGGCTGGGTCCTATCTTAACCTTTCTGGGGTCATTTCCCGTACTGGGGTTGATGACGGTGGTGGCGGTACACTGACGCCCGAGCGGGTGATAGTGTGCGGTGGGAACAGTACGGATATGACGCTAATTGCTAGCGGTTGTGATTTGTCGGGCTCTACCCTGTCCCCCATACTGTACAGTACCAGGCCCGCCAGTATATCTATACGGGGATGCCTTGGGGCTACCGAAACCCACTCTGTCGGGGTGTACCAATACGTGTCTGGGCGCACTAGTGTAGGCGGTGTGTATCAAAGACAGGGGTTGTCATCGACCGTCGGAGCCACGCTGTCTGTGTCTTGGGTGGGGGAGGCTCTAGCAGACCCCAGCACCAATCCTGCTAGTACCCCAAAATGTAGGACGCTGCACATAGAGGCAATCTCCACCTCTGGGGTTGTGTCTGACTTTCACCTTCCTTTTAGGATTAGAAGGTTGTCCAGTACCGCGGCCCTGGATGTGTTTGGGGCTGAGGCAGTGTCTAGACCTGGGGGTGTGTGGGCAGTATCCGGAGCTACTGGCGTAAACGTGACCTTAACAGTAAGCACTGACGGTAGCACGGTTACAGCTACTCTCACTAACGTTGACGGGGCAGGCCGGTTTGTAGACCTGTACTTATCCCCCAACTAAGAGGTGACAAATGGACTACGTAGATGCGTACACTGAGTGGTATGACGAGCTGATAAGTATGGATGTGGAAGGGATTCTGCTACCATATAGATTGGCTTATTTGGAGTACTTTAACGCCGGTATATCTCCGGCACAGGTGCTTGAGTATATTAAACAGGGTGGAGAATAATGGCAGGGGCGGCTAAACGTAGTCGCCTCTCGGAGCTGCACCGCATGTTCACTGAGGCCTTGATTGAAGAACTCAAGCAGGCCCATGACGATGAGGTACCGCTCCCAGCCGCAGACAAATCAGTCATTGCCAAGTTCTTGAAGGATAACGACATCACCGCGGACGCAGATTCCGAGGAGATGCAGGACCTTAGGGATGAGTTTGATGACGAGCTGTCTGCGCGCAGAGAGGCGCGTAAGAAAGAGATTTTAAACAAGATTAGTGGTTCAGACTCTGAGGACTTACTAGAAGGAATTGTCTAATGGTATCGGTGAAGACTGCGCGAAGACTGCGCATGCTCAACCAGAAACTTACTGGTTATAGTGCGAATCCGCGCAGTATTCCCAAAGAGGAGCGCGAGGACATCGCGATGATGATGGCCGCCGCGCTAAGCGACTTCCGGGAATTTGCATACATCGGTATGCGGTTCCTGGGTTTTACGCTGACGGACATGCAGGCTGACATTGCAGAGTACATGCAGAAGGGCCCTAGGAAGCGCATGGTGGCCGCACAGCGTGGTGAAGCTAAGTCTACACTAGCTGCACTGTACGCCGTCTGGAGGCTCATCCAAGACCAATCCTGCCGTATCCTGATTGTGTCTGGTGCAGAGAAGCAGGCTTCCGACGTAGCGAACTTAATCATTCGTATGCTGGAAACCTGGCCGCTGCTGTGCTACTTGAAGGCTGACCCTACACGTGGGGACCGAACCTCCTTTGAAGGTTACGACGTACATTGTGACCTGAAACCTCTGGATAAGTCCGCCAGCGTAGCCTGTGTAGGTATCACTGCATCCCTACAGGGGAAGCGTGCGGACCTGCTGATTCCAGACGATATCGAGACCACCAAGAACGGCTTAACGCAAACCCAGCGTGAGCAGCTGCTGACGATTTCTAAAGACTTCGCGGCCATCTGTACGCACGGGGATACGCTGTACCTGGGTACACCACAGACCAAGGACAGTATCTATAAAACCCTGCCGGGACGTGGTTTCGAGGTCCGCGTGTGGCCCGGGCGCATTCCGTCTGTTGAAATGGAAGAGCGATATGGAAGTACACTTGCTCCTTATATCCGCGAGCTTATTGAGCGCGGCTATAAACGCACCGGCTTCGGTGTCGATGGGACGCTAGGCGAGAGTACGGACACTGGACGCTATGACGAGGATGCGCTGATTGAGAAGGAGCTGGACTTTGGTCCGGAAGGCTTCCAGCTGCAGTACATGCTCGACACCACACTGTCCGACCAGATGCGTACGCGCATCAAGCTTTCGGATATGCTGGTTTACTCCGGCAGCCAGGATTCATCCCCGGAGACGTTCTCCTACATCGCGGATCGCCGGTACCTGTACCAGCACGAGCATGAGGGGATTATGGGCCAGCAGATGTACTTCCCGGCATTCTACGGGGATATGCACCTGCCGTACCAGCATAAGGTGCTGGTGGTTGACCCGGCTGGTTGTGGCGGAGACGAAGTATCCTACGCTGCTGGGGGTGCTGCGAACTCGTACATTCACCTATTCTCCGTGGGCGGCTTCCAAGGAGGTATCAGCGAAGAGAACATTGATAAACTGATTGACCTGTGCGTAGAGTTAGACATCCCGGATATGGTGGTGGAGAGCAACATGGGGCACGGTACCGTGTCTATGCTTATCCTGAACCGGCTGCGGGAGCGACGTCTCGCCGGTATCGGCGTAAGGGACCTGAACAACTCCACGCAGAAAGAGCGTCGTATAATCGACACAATCAGCCCAGTTACTCGACGCCACCGCCTGGTGGTGCATGAGCGTGCTATTCACGATGATATCAGCACTTGTATGGCGTACTCCCGCGATAGACGTTGGTTGTACTCTGCGTTCGCGCAGTTGTCCGGCATCACGTACGACCGCGGCAGCCTGGCTAAGGATGACCGAGCAGACGCAATCGCTATGATGGTGGCTACGCTGAACGGGCATCTGGTGGAAGATGAGAAAGTGGTGGCTGAGCGTGAGTCTGAGAAGATGGCTCGGGCATTCATTGAGAACCCTCTGGATTGGGCACAAAGCAAAGTGTCTAAGGGCCTTCGGGGTGTAGCGGCTCGGCTGCAGAACCGTGGCAGAGGTAAACAACATAGAGGAAGAAGATAATGGCATCAATCATCGCAGCTAAAACTGCGGACGTACAGTACGCCATTGTAGGTACGTGCCAGAACCTGGAGAAGCAGGTGCAGCCGGACTACAACGTAGGTTTCGTAGGTACGACTGCCTTGACTAAGCTGAACGTGTTCTTCACGTACATGCAATCCCAGGGCTATACGGCTACTCGTGCCGGTACAGCCTTCAAGGATGACGGTACGCTGCAGGCGCGCCTGTTCAGCATGCTCTCGCAGCTCTCTAAGACTGGCTACGTCGCCCTTACGGGTACAGGTATGCCGCTAGGTGAGGGTTCTGGTACAGCGTTTGATGATTCGTTCACTGCACTGCAGAGTGCATTCGTAGCCGCTACTGACGCGGCAGCATAAGGAGAGTACCTATGGCAATTGCAAAAGCAACCTCAGCGCAACAGCAGGAGCTGCTGCGTCAGCTGAACATTCTCGGTAAGGACTTGTATGCTATCCTTACGCAGCCGCAGAACGTGGCCCAGACTGGTGCCGCCTTCGATACCAAGATTGCTGCGCTCGAAGCCGCGGTAGCCGCAGTGAGGGCAGCAAGCTAATGCGTAAACTGGTCGCTGGGTTGCTGCTAGCGGTTACTCTGACTGGTTGCTCGGCGACCTCTGCACTCACCGGCTTAGTTGGTTCTAAGCCGGATGTATCTGCTCAGGTTGGTGCCGAAAATACCAAGCAAACCGTTGGTTTGAATAGCAGGGTGGACTCCAGCACCACCAACAAAACCGATGTATCAGATTCTAACGTAGGCACTTTGGATACGTCCAGTAAGAAGCAGGTGCAAACTATTAGCACCGGGACAATCCAGGCAGAGCGCCTGCAGGTGGTTAACAATGATAGTTACAGTCTTATCCTCGCCGGATTAGCTGGGGCCAGCATTCCTCTGGTCTTCCTAGTGGTCATTCTGGTGATTCGTAAGCTGTTCAGGAAGAAGGGGCAGCAGGATGATTAAGGTGGGAGACATGGTTGGGGCAGACCTCGCTACCCGGGCAGGTGCAGCAGTTACCGGCGCTACGGTATCAGGAGGTTGGTTGGCAGAGTTAATGAGCTGGAACTGGAGCACTATCAGCTTCATCACTGCGACTGTGTGCGCAGTGCTAACCCTGGCGTGGAATGCGTATTACAAGCGACGTACATTCAAGCTCCTAGAGGAGCAGGCACGTAAGGGGACTATTAAATATGAGTTTAAGGACTAAGGTTATTGCGGCCCTCACGGGGGCCACTATGCTTGGTGGTGCCATTACCGGGGTGGTTCAGCACAACGAGGGCCTGAGCCTCACAGCCTACAAGGATAGCGCCGGTGTTCCCACTATCTGCTACGGGGAGACAAAGAGCGTCAAGATGGGTCAGAGAGCCACGCTGAGCGATTGTCAGAAGCAGCTGATACAATCAGCCGGGGAACACGCAAAGGCCCTTGACGGGCTTCCTATGCAGCTCTCTGACGTAGCTCTGGTTGGGTCTGTAGACTTCATTTATAATGTAGGCGTAGCTGGCTTCAACGGTAGTGCCGTGAAGCGCCATCTCAAAAGCCTGAACTACGCAGCGGCTGGGAAGGCTGTGCTGGATTGGCGCTATATTAGCAAGTACCAGCAGAAGTCCCCTGGAGTTGGTTGGGTATATAAGGGCGGCAATCGCTGGACCTTCGACTGCTCCCAGTATATTAACGGGCAGCGCAATAGGGTGTGCTGGGGCCTGTGGGAGCGTAGGCAGTGGCAGAGCAAGGCCATTGGGAACCAGTATAAGAATGTAAATGCTGCGGTGACAGCTCTCACTAAGACCGGAGGATAAATGGCATTAATTAGATTAGTAGCTCCCGAGCGGGTGTTCTCCGACTTGGCGAGCATGGTAGCATACCCAAACTTTCAGGTGCAGGACAAGATTACCCTGCTGGGCAGTGCCGGTGGGGATTTCACCTTTACTACTACTGCGTCGGTAGTGGATAACGGAACCGTGTTTGCTGTACCCGGTGGGTACCTGCTACGTAAATTCGTGGGCCCAGCATACAGCTCCTGGTTCAGCAACTGGGCGGGCATAGTCACGTTCATGAGCGCGCCTAATAGGCACCTGGTTGTGGACACGGTCCTGCAGGCCACGAGTGTGCTCAACATCAAAAGCAACTCTACGCTAGAGTTTACCGATACCGGAAGAATCCTACCGGATGCTGCGGTTGCACGTCAAGTGCTTAATATTATCGGCTCGGCACCCTCGGTGTTCGTACCGTTAGCAGCGGATGCCGCGGCGGGCAGTAAAGTCATTACGGTGGCTGCTGGGGCTTTGTCTGCGGTAAAAGGTACGTACTTGTATCTTCGCTCTAACAAGCTGTGTGATGGTGGTCCTAACACCTACGGTGTAAAGATTTCCCAGATTAGGAAAGTGGTGGGGGTTAGCACCTCCGGTGGCGTCACCAGTATTCGGCTGGATAAAGCGCTGCACTATAACTACTACCTGTCTGATGCCGCGGGAGTAGGTATCCCGACAATGGTGGAGAACGTAACCTTAGTATCCCCGTACATCAACGAGTTCGGCTACGACGATTTGAACCGGTTCTTTACTATCGGTATCTCTGCCAACTTTGCCGCGGACTTGCACATCCAGGACGGGGTTATTATTGGCAACAAACGCCCCGGGGCTTCTGATATAGAAGGGCGTAGTGCTATCAAGTTCAATAACTGCGTAGATAGTACCGTTAAGGGTACGTGCTTCTACAACATCGGATGGTACGGGGTAGAGGTGCTAGGCTGCTCAGAGGACACGGAAGTACACGATATCCACGCTATGGACGTACGCCACGCAATCTCTCTGAACTGGCAGAGCACTGCAGACGGGGACAAGTGGGGAGAGCCTATCGAGTTCTTAGGCGTTAACTGCGAAGCCTACAACACAACCCAGGCTGGGTTTGATACTCATGACATTGGTAAGCGTGTGAAGTTCGTTCGCTGCGTTTCGTACGACAGTGCTAACGATGGGTTCCAAGCGCGCACTAACGGGGTAGAGTACTTGAACTGTCGAGCTTACCGCGCAGCCTTTGATGGGTTCGCCTCCAACACCGGTGTAGCCTTCCCTATCTATAGGGAGTGCCTAGCTTATGACAACGTACGCTCTGGCTTTAACTGTTCGTACGGTGGTGGCTACGTTTATGACTGCGAGGCTCACGGTAGCCAGAATGGTGTGCGAATCAACGGGGGCCGTGTTAAGGGTGGTCGGTACACCCGCAACTCCAGCTCTCACATCTTCATCACTAAGGATGTAGCTGAGACAGCGCAGACGTCCCTGGAGATTGATGGCGTGAGCATGCGCTACGACGGTACCGGGAGAGCTGTGTACTTCCACGGGACTATGGGCATTGACCCTACCCTGGTATCTATGTCCAATAACGACATGACCGGTCACGGTTTGTTCTGGGCATTGCTGAGCGGCTACACTGTTCAACCTACGCCTCCGCGCATGTCCAGGAACTTACTGGATGGCACAGGTATCCGTGGAGTGGCAACGCTGGTTGCTGGCGAGGCTACAGTCAACGCCCGTGTACGCGGAAACTTTGGCAGCGTAGCTAACTCCTTCAAGTGGGTGTCTGAGGTTAAGTTGACGCGGTTGACCTTTCCCTCTAGTGCTGGGGCCTTGACGGTTACTAGCGTAGCTCAGAACCAGGATGTGCCTACACCTAATCCGGACCTAAACAGCTTCGTGATTAGGAGCAGTAACGCAGCGGACGTATCCCAGGTAGCCTGGGAGGTGTATCTCTAAGTAGCTCCCTGGAGTATCTCTACGGTATCCCGGGGCACTGCCGGGGTACTGCTGGGGGTGCACGTCTATACCTGGACCTGAAATTTATTAGACTCACGCGAGCCCCTCCCTCACCCTGAACGCGCCCAATTGCCCCCATAGGGGGTGCCTAGCGCATAAAGGAGGGGGTGGGGTGCCCTGGTGGGCCTGCTAGTGCGCACCAGAGGGCCTCAGCGGGCCTGTGCTGCGTTCTAGGGCTATCGCCAGTGCTACCCTATGGCTATCCCTGTGCATTCACTAGGGCGCTCCCTGTGCGCTCTCTGTGGGCCGTGGGGATGCGCTCTGCCTTGCTTATTTTGCGCGTCCATTGCGGGCCTGCCTAGTGCCTGTCCAGTGCCGCCAGTAGTGGGCCAGCTAGTGCGCTGTAGTGCTATCCCTAGTATGCACTAGGCTATCCACTGGCTATCATTAGTGCTTTACATTGTGCGGATTCTGTGCTACGCTGCGCGCTCCCCACTAGGGCGCACATCCACACTCCGGCGCTATCCCGGCGCTATCCCAATGCTATCCCTTCTCTCTTACTTTCATTCGAAAGCTATTATGAAATGAAGTTACAGGAGTAGGAGGGGTTTAGGGCACTATACATACTACTCCTCACTATGCACTCCCTAGTATGTCCCTGTGCCTACGCAGTAGGCTGACATACCTACACAGTCACCGCATCACTCCGTGCCCTTACACTGCGTACGGGCACTGCGTTCTGCTCTATGCCGTATTAGATAGTGTTAGATAGTGTTAGGTAGTATTGGCTAGATGTGGCTAGTAGTGGCTATCCCTAGTATGGCTCTAAGTTATTGCCCTGCTTACCCTTTTTGCTCTCAGTGATAAAAAGTTGAAAATATTACTTGCTTCTTTTGGTTCAATGCAGCTATAGTTCAATCACCGGGAGGCACTAGCGACTAGCTAGGCTAACCGGGGCCGAGCCGGGAGGCTCCGCTGGATTAAAGCTAGATAGTGTGAAGGGTTAGATACTCGATAAAAAGAGTTGACACTGCGAAGAACATAAGCTAGATTGAATCCCAGCAGGACGGCAGGATAGTTGAAGACAGGCCGTTAACTAGGAAACTTCCACGTAGCAAGCCGCTACAGGGTATCGGACCATAAAACGGACGGCTTAAAACTAAACGCTTGACAAGTTCTGATTCACTGAGTAACTTAGATAGCAAGCAAGACGTAGTAAGCTGATTTGCGGGGAGGCCCAGTACCTTGACTGGTACGTTGACGACCAATCCTAGACAATCAGTCAAAAAGAGTAAGCGTGCCGGACGTTATCACCGGGGTTCTGAGACAAACCATACTGTCGAGGCGAGAGCAGCTCGCTCCTCTGAATCGAGGGAACAAGGCGCGGAGTGTATCCCGCAAAGAGCATATAACATAGCGTAGCAGTAACAAGGCTGCGCTAGATTATACACTCTGAGAGGTAAGGTATGCGCAAAGCAAAGCGTTTAGCATTAAAGCGTAATTGGGAGTTATCAACCAACCCAACTGACGATAAGAAGCTGCTAGTTAAACCGAGCAAGCAAGGGCTGTGCATTGAGCACAGGGTAAGAGGGAAGCAAAAACAGAAAGGCAGCAGCAGGCAACCTAATGGGTGGCCTACTGTTAACTCCCAATTTGGGCACTAATTACAGCCTATAGCATCCTATGGGGTGCTATGTGAAGTAATTCGTAAATTAAACAACCAATCAAAGAGGTGCATTATGACTAACTCCACCAATTCAACCGGTAAAGTATTCAAACTCACCGCTGCTGGCAGCATTCGCAAAGCGCTTGGCGACGTAGTGGAAGCAAAGCGTAACATCACTATCAGCGCGCTCTTCCACGGCCTTATCAGCAGCAACGTATCCTGGGCTACGGATATGCAGCGCAGTGATGCCGCCGACTTCGATATGGTGCTGCGCACTCTACTGCCTATCAAGTTCAATAAAGAGTCCGGTAAGTACGAGTTCAATGCGAAGAAGTGCTACGCCTCGGCCGAGAAGCTGGGCATTGAACTGGACAGTATGCGTCTGGACTATAAACAAGCTGACAAGCAGGAGCGCGAAGTAATTGTAGCCAGCTTCTATAGCTCCTGTATGGCCCTGTACGCTGCCGAAGCGGAGCAGGTAAAGAATGACGCACTGGATGCCGATGCAGTGCGCTTACAAGCTCTGGGGCGCGTTAAAAACGCTATCAAGAAGGCCAAAGAGACTGGTGTGAGCGACGCCGACCTTGTGTCCATGCTGGTATCGCAGGGCGTGGATGTACGCGCCGTACTGGATGCAACGTTGAAGGTGGCAGCATGATTTATAAAGTCCCGGTTATCAAGTGGTGGGCCTTGTGCCCTGCTGCCAACGATGCCGACGCCTTCGATATCCCTATGCGGGCAATCGCTCAAAAATGGGTGTACGAGGGATTGGGTGAGTATCTCTAGTAGCAAGCCTATAGCGTCCTACGGGGCGCTATGTGAATGCAACTAGCGTATGAGGTGGCATATGAAAGCAATACTGGTTTATCCGGGTCATGAACTCTGGCCCGTATGGTGCAATCGGGTATACGCAGAATACAACTACACTGTGGTCATATTCTCTGACAGGGACACTAATCAGGAATCCCCTTTAGAATTTGTGGATACCTACACCGAAATGGCTGCCCGCACTGTGCTGGACGCCGTGAATCTTGGCATTATCAACGACTGGAGACAACTCTATGGTTAATGTATTCAACATCATTGTGACCAGCGCTATGCTGGTGCTGGGCAACGACGTAAACAACCCGGTGCCCTATTGCACAGTGCAATTGCAGCAACCGGCGGCGCAGGAACCGCAGCCGCGCCCTGAGTATGACCTCTTTGAGGATCCCGATGGTGGTTGCAAAGAGCTGGGCGCGCGTATCCTTGCGGCGGTGCAGGAGCAGTACCCGGACGCCGCTGTGACGCTCACGGTGGACGGTAATAGCAACAACGATATTTGAGGTAGGGTATGCACGGAAAGAATCCTGAGACGCTGCTGATGCGTAGGCAGCAACCAACAATCGAAGGGCTGGCGCGGGAGTACAGCGCGAAGGCAGCACTGCGCCAGCACTATGAGAAACAAGCAAAGCGCCTGGGTATGACCCTGCGCGGATACTGCTTCCGGTTTAATGTGCGGGGTGTGGTATGATTAAGTATGATGTGTACAACCTGAGGGGTACATACTACCGCTTATCGGTAGATACGCCCCTAGCTCATCCGGCAGAATGGTACTGTCCATTCCTAGGCGCGTGGTTTGGTGATTGCGCATTTGACGGAATGTTCATACTTCTGTGCGACCGGTCCGTATTAGTGGCCCGCAACGTGGTATTCAAGGACGGCGTATGCTAACAGTAGACGAAACAGCGCTGCTGTGCTGGCGTCTGCTGGAAACGCAGGGCAAGTGCGGTTGCACTTGGGAAACATTCAAAGAGGTTCCTAATGAACTCAAGCAAATCGTGCCAGTTGAGCGTAGACTCCTCCGAATTCGTAAGCAGGACTCAACGGTGGTGCTCACCACGTACCGAGAGTATACAGAATCTGCCGCGCGGCAGTTGCAAGAGCACATTCAGTTCGATGTGGTTGCAGCACTACTTCGGTGCGGCTATCGCAGAGCATTTACGCAATTTAGAGCGGCAGTGCGCGCCTATTATAAGCAGCAACAACTTGCTGCGTGGTATGCACGCTGAGCTATTAATGCACGATACAATACAACTAACCCAGGAGCAAATGAAAATGCAAGAAACTAACACAGCACCTATCGAATGGAAAGTGGTATTACCGGAAGGCGCAAACGCACTGCCAATTAAATGCTCGATGTATTCCAGCGGTGATTACTGGACCCCGTTCCAGGACTTACAAATGCAAGGTGCTGACCATCCCCACAATGAGGGTCCACTGCAGGCGCTTATGGGTCTACGTACTGTCGGCATGTACACCCCGGGCTTAGAGGTAACTATAGGCGGGATACTGCACCCAAAATACCGCGAGGTGATGAGGGTTAGTGGGCCGTTGCAAAAGGTAGACCTGTACCGGTCTGGAACTTTCTACGAACTCTTTTCCCCGGCGCGAATCACCATCGACAGCAAGTTCTGGGAGCGCCGCCGCGACTTCTATGAGGGCGATGATGTAGTGGTTGAGCGCGTAGTTGCTAGTGTAGAAGAGTTCACCGGTTACAAGGTGCACAAGCAGGCCGTGCAGTTATTCGAGCGCATTATGCTTGCACCAGAAGGGGAACAGCGCCGCTTATACACGGGCTACGATTACGGCAGGCACATCCGGGACATGCACGCCGCGGCGCTGCTCATGAAGTTGCACGGTTTCGTAGTGTCTAGATTCGCTGTGCCGTTGGGCTTTGGTTTCCGCAACGGAGAGCCCATCGTGATGCTGGGGCAGCCGCGGATGAACAAGGACTTCGCCGCAGTTACTGAGTACCGCTGCGTAGAGATGCGCGTAGGGAAGTGGCTTGCTAATTACTACGGAAACGGGGTAGACTTCCGCGATGCTATCGAAGACCTCAAGGCTATGAACGTAGAGCCTAAAACGTACCTGTGCAATACCGAGCAGGAATGGTACGACGCATATGAGAACGGTCCGGGCAGCTGCATGAGCGGGTACTCATTTGAGCATAGCCCTGTGCGGACGTATGCTACCACCAGCCACGGGCTGCCGGACAATGGGCTGCGCCTGTTCATCCAGTATACCGGGGAGCTGTTCGGGGACGACTTCGAAGTGCAGGCACGAGCAATCGTAAAACCTGAGACCAAAGAGTACGTCCGTGCTTATGGCAACGCTGCGGATGCAATCCTGCGGGGGCATGGGTACACCAGAAATACTGAGTGTCTCGAGGGCGTAATGCTGGCGCGTATTCCGCACCCGGAATACAGCGGTGCAGTGCTTATGCCATACCTCGATAGCAGCCAGTGCGGGGTGGATGAAGAAGGCAGTGACGCCTTTGTAATACGTGACGACTACGAGTACGAGGCGCAAGAATCAGAGGGGTACATCTATGTCGGTACAGAATCTGCTCGGTGCTGCTGCTGCGAGAGGCGCTACTCCATTGATGATATGCACGAAACCGCCGACGATGAAATGGTCTGCGACGGCTGCGTCGAAGATGGAGACTTTGTATATGTTGTTGGCCGAGAAGGGCTGCATAATCGCTGGAACTGCACTTGGTCTGATTACCACGACGCCTATGTATACGATGCGGACCTAGCGCACTGTGCGGTAGAAGGTGTATTGCACGACCAAGCAGAACTGGTGTATGCGCAGGGATTTGAGGTGCTTATTGAGCACGCAGAAGAACACCCAGTGCACGGGTTAATCCTCACTGAGTATGCAGCTGCTCAACTAAGCGAGAAGTACCTGGGCAACGATGATGAAGAAGAAGTAGAGGAGGCAGCTTAATGTTCTTGAATCCGCACGGGATTGATATGCAGCTGCTCTTGCAGATACTGCAAACGCACCGGCCTAGCTGGGCAAGCACTAAGTGGTTTGAGCCGCTGCTTATGCAGGCGCTGGGTAGTGGCATGCACTACGTAAAGGACAAGCACGGGAACTACTTCGTGCTGGTGGGGGACTCGGAGCAAAGCGATGTAGCGTTTACGTCGCACCTCGACACGGTGGCCCGCCCAACCAGCGCCGCGCCGGACGTCGGCTGTACTAACAAGGGCGTACTATTCGTAAAGAATCCGCAACAAGCTGACTGCTTGGGGGCGGACTGCGGTGCTGGTATCTACCTGATGCTGGAGATGCTACGGCGCGGGGTGCACGGCCGCTACTGCTTCTTCGTGGATGAAGAGGTGGGCTGCGAGGGCAGCGCTGCATCGGTCAAGGATGACACTGGGTTTTGGGCTGGGGTCAAGGCGATGATTAGCTTTGACCGGCGCGGCGACGGAATTATTACGCATCAACGGTATATGCGCTGCTGCTCTGACACCTTTGCAAAGACCCTGGCAGAGCGCCTGGGACGCACGGAGCGGCACTTGCAGAAGGGGGTGTATACTGACTCAGCTGAGTTCGTTGACATCATCCCTGAGTGCACCAACGTCGGTGTAGGGTACATGCACGAGCACACCCCGGATGAGGTACTGGACCTGAACATCCTGGGGCAAGTGCTTGAGCGGGTGCTACAAGATGGTACGTTCTCGCACCTGCCGATTGAGCGGGACCCGAAGGTGGTGGAGCCGGACCAATGGCTCTCTGCATCTACGCTTAGTTTACGGCAGCCGTGGGACATGCCGCCGGACGAGGACCCGCAGTTACTGGCCGCGTTCCGTGTAGTGTCACAGCTTTCTAAACAACAACTGGTTAGTTGGGTACAGGAGAACCCAGAGAAGGCGGCGGAGTACATCATGGTGTTCTCCGATTATGGCTTCAAACAGGAGCTGATTGAACTAGGCACCCGAGTAGTAGAAGACTGGGGCGGATACGATAATATTGTGGAGGGTTGATTATGTCTAAGTTTAAAGTTGGTGATAAAGTTGTTCGCAAAGCACACAAAAACACTTCGTCGTTCAAGTCGTACATGGGCGATTTTGCTTACTACGTAATTACAGATATAACTACAAGCGGCCACTGGCTGCAGTTGGATAACTTTACAGATGGAGGAGCCGACCCCTACCCGTGGTACGCCGATAACTTCGAGCTGTATCAAGAACCGAAGGACGAGCTGCCACCGGTCCCGGACAAGGTGGCCTACATGAACTCTAAGCGCGACCCGGGAAATGACCAGCGCCTAGTCCTTGATAAGGACAACGGTGAAGGGGAAGGATTAATGTACATCGGAGTAATTCCTCGCAAGGGAAGTACTCGAGCACAGATGGAGATTGGGATTAACATCGACCCTGATTCAGCCCTGCAGTTGGCGCACGACCTGCGCCGCATGGCTATGGATATCAAACGTAAGGAGAAAGCACAATGAAAGTAATAGCAGTAGAGAATAGCCCGGAGAACTTTTTGTTTACCGACCGCACCTATACTGTCCTACTGAGTAATGGTGGTCGGCTAACTTTGCGCGACGATAAAACCGGCATGACTACAGTGGTCAAAGAAGAGCGCGTTGTACCAGTTAAATCGGAGTAATACATGGACCAGCCCTGGCTTAGAGCGTGCAAGCGCCTAGCTGTGGGACAGAGGGCACGCTTTCGGTGCTGCGGCAGGGACGCCGCCGGGGTGCTCTACAATAACCCTGATGCCTGGGAATACTACTGCCACCGCTGCAAGCAAGTGGGCAAGGAGCACAAGCAGTACCAGCGCATACAGTTACAGGAAGAGCCGAGGGTGCAGCCCTCTGCACCTGCAGATGCAATTTGCATTAGCCAAGCGCCTGCGGAAACGCAGAGTTTTATTTACGGATTCCTGACCGCAAAGGGAATCATGCCTGAAATGGTGGAGGATGCAGAATGGAGCAAAGAGAAACAGCGGATAATCTTCCGTGTCGGAAGCGCTGCTCTGGGCCGTGCAGTGCATGCTCAGCAGCAACCGAAGTGGGTAATGTACGGCCAGCCAATAGCTTTCGCTGTCGCGGCACCTGCCGTAGCACCGGCTGTAGCTGCGGCCGCACCTCTAAAGGTCGTGCTCACCGAGGACTTACTCTCAGCCCGGAAGATACAGCACGCAGTTACGAGCTACAGTGCGTTGAACGTGAAGGCTATAGCTATGCTGGGTACACGCTTGCCCACGCCGCTGAGGGCTTGGCTGATTCAGAATCGCCCGGAAGTGGTTCTGATGCTGGATAATGACCCGGCAGGACACGCTGGGGTAGCGGCGGCGCGCCGAGCACTGCGTCCGTTCATGCAGTGCCGTGAGCATTACTTCGCTGCGGACCCGAAGGATGCAGAAATCAAAGAGATTCTGGAGGCTTTACAATGACTATGGGTATCTGGGTTTTAATCATGGCAATTAACGGTAGCGCGGTTAGTGATACAGACTTCGCTGCACTGACTACGCAAGAGTTCACAACGGAGGCTGCCTGCAACAAGGCGGCCAAGGCGTTCGAAGAGAAGTTTGACACATTCAGGGTATATACCGCTAAAGCAATCTGCGTTCCGAAGGAGGTTTAATTGGACCTAATAGTAGTTAAAGCGATGTGCACGCAGAAGGTGTGGAACCGACTGCGTGAACAGATACCCAAGTCCATGCTCGCGCCGGATACGTCGAACCTACTAGACTGGGTGGGGTTGTACTGGAACACGTACCCGGAGCACCAGGAGGTGCAATGGGATGCGATGCAGAGCATGCTCAACCTCCGGGCGGGGCACCTATCCCGGGAAGAGCGGGTAATCATGGACGAGCTTATGCGGGAAGTACAAGCCGTGCCACAGGATTCTGTGGTGGGGATTGTCCAGACCCTGAACGAGCTGGCCTACAGCGGGGAGGTAGCAGCGCTGACACAGCGCTACCAAGACGGCGAGGAGATTGATTACCTGCTGGAAATGAAGCACCTACAGCGCAAGTACGGGGACGGCGCTGCGGTGCACGAGTCGCTGCTTGAATGGGAGAGCGGTAGTGTTGACGAAATACTTGCCGCGACTGACGAGAGCGGTGGTCTTAAACTGGGCGTGTTCGAGCAACTCGCTAGCAACATCCGAGGTCTACGTGGCGGGGACTGTATCGCAGTGGCTGCTCCTGTGGACTCTGGTAAAACTAGTCTGCTTGCTGCTATTGCTGTGGATTTTGCTGAGCAAATGCAGCAGCAGCCGGAAGTGTACGGGGACCGCCCTATCCTCTGGTTGGTTAACGAAGGTCCGGCGACGCGTACAGTGCCGAGGGTATATCAAGCGGCGCTGCACTGGACTCTGGCTGAGATTAAGGACCGGCACAGTAAGCAAGAGTTCGTGCCAGCCTACCTCAAGAAAGTAGGCAGGGCTGACCGGATTCGTGTTAAGGCTGCGCACTCCTTGACGATGGCCCAGATATCTACGCTCATGGAGGAGATGCGCCCCGCGGTAATCATCATCGACATGGTGGCTAACATCCGTGGTGGTACTATGGAGACCGAGCACCAGAACCTCGAGGCGAAATGGCAGGAGCTGCGCATACTTGGGTGCGAGAATGACTGCGCTATCGTAGGCACTATGCAGCTTTCACTCGAAGGTTACAACATGCTGTTCCCGCCGCTCACCGCTATGAAGCAGAGCAAGATTGGTGTACAGGGCGCCTTGGACTTGGCGATTATGATGGGGTGCTTGGACAGAAACGAGCAGCCGCACATGCAAAACGTCCGAGGTATCAGTACTCCGAAGAACAAGATGGCATTATCTGGTAAAGAGTCGCTCCTGCAATTCGAGGTGGGATTCGAGCCTGGACGTTGTAGATTTGACGAAGGCCAGATTAACCGGTGACTTCCCTAGCGCCTTCTACGGGGGCGCTATGTAGGTACACAGGAGGAGATTATGCTTAAACCAGAAGATATCACAACGGACGACGCCAAGGTTATAGTGGCGTATGCTGCATCTGCAGGTACACCACTTAAAAGCTTCACGCTAGACAGCAGCCAGCTGATTGTGCACCTGGCTATCAACAAGGCTCGGAGGGCTGAGTGGAAATGACAACCAGTATAATGCACATCGACCTGGAGACGGAGAACCATGAATATTACGGCTCTAAAGCAAGCCCGTACTGCCCGGATAACTACGTTGTGGAGTCAGCGTGGCGAATTGATACAACGCAGGCAGACGGAACTACAACTGTCGGCCCTACTCAGTCGGTGCGGTTCAACAGCAGATCTGAATTTGTATCAGCGAACAGTTCGCCGAATGGCTGCGGATGGTTTAATATCCCAGAAGACTGCTGGCTCATTGTTGCTCACAACGCAGCGTATGAAATTAGCTGGTTCCTCACGTACCAGCGGCAGCAGTTTGAGGCGTTCCTCAAGCGCGGCGGCAGGGTGTTCTGCACAATGCACGGGGAATACATCGCCTCGGACTTTCAGAGCATGTATCCGTCACTGGACGAGACGGCTCCTAAGTACGGCGGTACGCACAAAGTAGACGGGGTTAAGATTCTATGGGAGCAGGGTGTACTAACCTCCCAGATTGACCCGATGCTGCTGCACGACTACCTAGTTAACGGGGACATCCCGAACACGGCCCTGTGCTTCTATGGTCAGTGCGCTACGTTCGCCCAGCGCAATCAGATGCAGTACGTGTGGGAGCGTATGGATGCCTTGCTGGCTTGGGCATACTGCGAATGGTTCGGCCTGTTCGTTAATATGCCAATTGCACGCAAGAACCAGGAGGAGCAGGAGCAGCGCATCCGCGAGATTAAGCAGGAGCTGCAGCAGTACATCCCGAAGGACTTGCCGGAGACACTGGATTTCAACTTCGGCTCGGACTTCCATATGTCAGCACTGGTGTACGGCGGGCCTATCAAGTACCGCAAGAAGGTGCCATATGACCCGCCGCAGTACGTCAAGGCCGACTTCTATAAGTACGAGGACGAAGAGGGTGCGCACACCTATATACCTGTACACGACACGCACATGCAAGAACTTCAAACGGAAGGCGGATGGTGGCGTGTAGTGACATATCGTGCGGGTAAGAACAAGGGTCTGCCCAAAGTATTCCGCCTTGACACTGAGGAGGAGAAGCTCAAGTGGGAGGATGACCTTTACTTCTGCCCGGGCCTAGTGAACATCCAGGAGCTTCCGGAAGTTATCCGGGAGAAGTACGCAGAGCGAGGAGAGTTCCGGCAGGCGCGCACCCTGCAGGACGGCACGCCAGTATACAGCACCAGCACTGATGCAATGGAGGCGCTGGCTCGCCAAGGGTTCGAGTTCTGTAAGTTGGTGAACGAGCTGGCGGCGCTGGAGAAGGATACCGGCACTTACTATTTGCGAGAGGTTCTGGACGCAGAAGGTAAGGTCAAAGAGCGGAAGGGGATGCTACAGTACGTAATCCCTGAGCGTCCTGATGGTTCCGGCATCATTCACCACCGACTGAATACCTGTGCCACTGTAACTGGTCGCCTGAGTAGCTCCAACCCGAACCTGCAGAACCTGCCCCGCCCGGATGAGGGTGGCGACGGTGTGGCTAAATCTAAGGTGAAGCAGGTATTCACCAGTAGATTCGGGGACAACGGACGTATCACTGAGGTTGACTACTCGGCACTGGAAGTGGTTATGTCCTGTGTACACACGGGTGACAAGAAACTGCTGGGACTGCTGCAGAGTGGTACGGACATGCACTGTTACCGCCTAGCTTTCCGTGAAGGATTGGATTACGACGAGGTGTACTACCGCTGTCACGATAAGACTTACCAAGACTATAGTACGTGGAAGACAAAGCGTTCACATATCAAGACCCCTAGCTTTGCTGCGCAGTATGGGGCTTCCGCAAGGGGTGTAGCCTTCGCTGCGGGTTGTACAGTGGAATTCGCACAAGAGTTCCTAGATAACGAAGAGCGTATGTTCCCAACAACCATCGGATTCCGCGCTATTGTCAAGGAAGAGGTAGAGCGTACCGGTGCGGAGGGTCGCATGTACCGGGAGCAAGCCGACGACGGCAGCTACCGAATCTACCGCATTGGGACGTGGACCAGCCCTGCTGGTGCCCGCTACAGCTTCCGTCAGAAAGAGCAGTGGAAAGAGGTTGTGCCTGGGCAGCGTAAGCAGAAGGTAATGGACTACAAGGAAACTGAGATGGCGAACTACTGGTGCCAGGGGGAAGCGTTCTTCCTGATGGCGGTGGCGGCTGGTATGGTTCTGCGTGCACTCTTGGCCCGTGACTGGTTCGACAATCAGGTGTGCCTGATTACGAACGTACACGATGCACTGTATCTGGACAGCGCCAACCCGGAGGTTGGACGTGAGGCGAGCCTGTTGGTTAAGCAGTGCATGGAGGATGCACCTAAGCGTATCCACCAGCTCTGGCCTAACTACGGTATCATTGGTGAGGTACCCTTCCCAGCGGAAGCTGAAATGGGTACGAGCATGTACAGTAAGGAGAAGGTAGAATGAATATAAAGTCTGGTAGTATTGTAGAGTTGATGGACCTAGGGCCGGAGCCGATAGACCCACGGTATGCCACATACTTCACCCCAGGTACAAGACACACGGTGCTATTCTTCGACCCTGTTACTGGGGAGATAGAACTAAGCTACCCTGGGCTGGTAGTGAGTAGGCCCGGGGACGGCGTCACCTTCTTCCCGGGGGAGTACAAGCTTATCGAAGAGTAGTGATAGGTGTACCCTTGGGCGGTGTAGGGTGTTAGGGTAGCATAGAAATACACTGGGGTCAACTAAATAATTAAATAAAATTATTTGTTGACTCTGGCTTGATTCTGTGATTCCCCTAGAATTAATGTGATACGAGTAGGAACAACACAAGAGAGGCAACCTTGGCTAAAGTAAGTCTAATCAAACTGTGGACCAAAGAAGAGCACCAACAAATTCTTGGCAGTTTCCTCAATAACACTGATGCAGCTATTGCGTACAATAACAAATTTCGCAAGGGGGACGTAATCGTGTCTCGCCAGCTTGTACGCTACTGGCGCAGCATCTTCATGGATAACAAGGGCAGCAAGGCCAGTGCCAACCGCGGGCTGCAGGAGGCGCGTAAGCTAATCCAACCAAGCCCAACGGACGATATCGGGAATACAAAGGTGCCGGATATGTGCCACCGCATCCTGGTGGTAGGAGACTTGCACGCCCCCTATACTCACGTAGACGCCATGCCGTTCCTTGAGAGCGTGCGTGATGCGTACTGCCCGGACATGGTAGTGCAGGTGGGTGACGAGACCGATGGGCACGCAATCAGCTTCCACGACTCTGACCCTAACCTGGATAGCGCCGGGGTGGAGCTGGAGAAAGCCAAGCTAGTACTGGAGGAGCTGCATGAACTATTCCCGAACCTACTGGTTTGCGATTCCAATCACGGCTCACTTGTATATCGCCGCGCTAAAGCTCACGGTTTGCCAGTGCAATTTATCAAGAAGTACCGGGACATCTTATTCCCTGAGCATGGTGCTCCGGCGTGGTCGTGGGCCGACGCTTGGGTGCTCAATACACCGCTGGGGCCTGTCCGTTTCCAGCATCAAGTCAGCGGTGATTTCATGCTCAATGCATCCCATGAGCGCACCTCTCTGGTGTTGGGGCATGAGCATGGACGCTTCGAGGTTCAGTATGCTGCTTCTTCAACGGCGCTGTACTTTGGTGCGTATGCAGGGTGCTTGATTGACCGCAAGAGCATGGCCTTTGCCTATGGCAGGCTCACCCGCAAGAAACCAATCCTGGGTGTGATGGTAATCACCGAGGGTTGCCCGCAGTTAATTCCGATGCTGCTCGACGACGATGGTCGTTGGGTTGGTCGTTCTAAATAATATAGAGGTGATGATGAAAATGGGAATCTGTTCTGTGCTGGGTCTTATCTTTGTAACCCTGAAACTGACTGGTGTTATCGCCTGGTCCTGGCTGTGGGTGCTGCTCCCTTTCTGGGGACCTATTGTAGTTGGCGTAGTTCTGGTGTTCTTGGTGGCGGCCCTCAAAACCGCCTCACGATAAGCCCTGCATCTGCACGTAAATATCATTTAAACTAAACGAGGACGTAATTATATGACTATGAATGCACTTGACACTCTGAACTCCCTGGTAGCTGCTGCGATTGAAACGCAGGATGTTGACATGACTGAAACCTCACAGGGCGGCGCGTACGAGGATGTGCTGCTGCCGAAGGGTGAGTACTACGGCTACTTCACCGAGTACGTGGAAATCGGTAAGCGCCTGCCGACCAAGGGTGGTAAGCCTACCGGTAAGCCTGCAGTGGCTAACGTACGCATCGGCATTGTAGTGTTCGGCCCTAACGGCGAAGTGAAGCGTATCCGCCCGTACCCGATGGCTATCAGTAACTTTGAGCGAGCAGGCTTCAAGAAGTTCTTCGACAAGCTCAACTACGACAATAGCATTAAGCATGCTGCGCAGCGTCTGGGTCAGGCCTTCACCTTCCCGATTGATGAGCACACCAGTGCCGCGGGCAAGAAGTCTAACATCGTGGACCTGTCCGGTATCCGCCCGATTCCGAAGTTCGACCCGAACACTGGCGAGCCGATTAAAATGCCAGCGCTGGATGCATCCGAGATTAAGCTGTTCCTGTGGAACAACCCAACCAAAGAGACCTGGGATAGCCTGCACATCGAGGGCACCTTTGACGACGGTAAGAGCAAGAACTGGATTCAAGAAGACATGTACAAAGCCGTAGACTTCCCGGGCAGTGCTCTGGATATTATGCTGAACGCTGGCTCTGTTCCGAGTCCGGCAGCTATGCAGGCACCTGCTGCTCCCTCTGCACCGGCGGCTCCAGCTGCACCGCAAGCACCGGCAGCCCCAGCTACTCCAGTGGCTCCTGCAGCCCCTGCAGCCCCTGCAGCCCCTGCAGCTCCTGTAGCG
>OGCZ01000144.1_pt1 | contig 58476 bp, 54 predicted proteins | sample 1570211 | NCBI WGS metagenome assembly OGCZ01 (sample SAMEA2582158, study PRJEB24529) | metagenome | biome: Human gut stool | place: China | collected 2011 | reverse complement strand
CTTTTACAATAAAGTCGAGAGATAAAAGAAAGTTAGGAATTTTCTAGTAAAAGAATTTAAAAGCCATGTATTTAAACTAATAAATATAAGAATATGTTTATTAGCAGTGAATAAAAACATTTTTCTTACTTGTTTCTGCAGCTGTTTAGGAGGTGCCTGTGTATGTACAAAATTTTGGTTCCGAAAGCCTTAAAACCAAAAGCTCGAGATTTCCTATTGGAGAAAGGCTATGAACTGGTGGAATTACCCGGCAGCGATGAGGAAACCCTGAAAAAAGCCATAGCCACTGTGGATGCAGTTATTGCCCGCACGGAAAAATATACGCCAGCTGTGATTGGGGCTGCCCAAAATTTGAAAATCATTGCCCGTTATGGCATCGGGTATGACAATATCAACCTGCCGGCCTGTGATGCCAAGGACGTTACAGTCACTCTGGCCCGGGGCTGCAATACCTATTCAGTGGCAGAACATGCCATTACGCTGGCACTTGCCTGCCTGCGTCAGATTCCCCAGCTGAACAATCAAGTACAGCAAGGAAACTGGAAAAGCCGGGATACGGTAGAAACCCATGAAGCCCGGTACAAAACCTTCGGCAGCATTGGCATTGGACCCATAGGTATGGAAGCTGTGAAAATTGCCCACTTCGGGTTCCAAATGAAGATTCTGGTCTATGACAAGTTTGTAGACCGCAGCAAATTCCCGGATTGGATCGAATTTGTAGATACTTTGGACGAACTGATGGAACAGGCTGATATCGTTTCACCCCATCTGCCGTTAAATCAGGGCACGTTTCATATTCTGAATGCGGAATCCATTTCCCATATGAAGCCAACAGGCATTTTATTAAATGTTTCCAGGGGTGCTATTTGGGATGAAGAAGCTGTTTATGAAGCTTTGAAAAACCATAAGATTGCCGCTGCTGGAACGGATGTATATGAAAAAGAACCGCCAACTTCGGATAATCCGCTGTTTACCTTGCCCAACTTTATCGGGACGCCGCATACGGCTGCGCTCAGTGAAGAAGCAGTAACGGCTGTAGCTATGAATTGCGCTCAGGCTATAGATGATCTGCTGCAAGGCAAAGAACCTTTATATATTATCAACCATCCCCATAAGGGATAACGACATTACTTAACCTGCTGAAATCAGGTCATATTTGGAGGGATACCATGGAAGGGAAATTTGACGTTATCATCACTGATAAGCTTTGCAAACAGTGCGGAATCTGCTCGGCACTGTGCCCCAAACAGGTGTTTGATCAAAAGTACGGGGACTATCCGGTAGTTGCCCGTCCGGAGGACTGCATTGGCTGCAAACTGTGTCAGATGCGCTGTCCTGATTTTGCTATAGAAGTGGAGGTCAAATAGAATGGCTAAAGAAGAAAAGAAATTCATGGAAGGTAACGAAGCAATGACCGCCGGTGCCATTGCTGCCGGAGCCCGCTTTTTCGCAGGCTATCCTATTTCTCCCAGTTCAGAAGTTGCCAAAAGCGCAGCCAAGGAACTGCCTCGCCACGGCGGCATCTACATCCAGATGGAAGATGAACTGAGCTCCATGGCAGCCCTTTTGGGTGCTTCCCTGGCTGGGAAGAAGGCCTTCACCGCTACCAGCGGCCCTGGCTTCTCCCTGATGCAGGAAAACCTGGGCCTGGGCATCATGTCCGAACTGCCCTGCGTGGTATACGATGTGCAGCGTAGCGGCCCGTCCACCGGTGCTGCTACGAAACCGGCCCAGGGCGACCTGATGCAGGCCCGGTACGGAGCCCATGGGGACCACAGCATCATCGCCCTGGCACCTTCCTCCGTACAGGATTGCTACGATCTGTCCATTACGGCCTTCAACCTGGCCGAAAAATACCGTACCCCGGTAATTTTCCTGGCCGATGAAGTGGTGGGGCACCTGCGGGAAACCCTGACCATCCACCTGGTAAAACCGGAAGAAATCGTAAACCGCAAGGCACCGGCTCCTGGTACTGCCCAAAAGGACTTCCGGCCGTACAACTATGAAAACGCGGAAGTGGCGCCCATGGTGGCTGTAGGGGACAGAAACCTCCTGATGCGCACCACCGGTTCCACCCATAACGAAAAGGGTGAATTCAACCCCTCCCCGGAAAACATCAACCGGGTAACCCATTACCTGCTGGACAAGATTGAAAAACACGTGGATGACATTACCATCACCCGGAAATACCAGTTGGAAGATGCTGACGTAATCCTGATTTCCTTTGGCTGCTCTGTGCGGAGCTCCCTGAACGCCGTACAGCTGCTGCGCAAGCAGGGCATCAAGGCCGGGCTGCTGCAGCTGGTAACCGTATGGCCCATGCCGGAAAAGGAAATCCGGGAAGCCCTGAAACAAGCCAAGACCGTGGTGGTTGCCGAACTGAACATGGGCCAATTGGCCGGTGAAGTCCGGAAGTTCAACGACTATGGCTGCCAGGTAATCCAAGCCAACCGGACGGATGGCGTGCTGATTACTCCTCAGCAGATTGTGGATGCTTACAAGGGAGGTACGAAATAATGAAATCGTATAAGGATTATATGCTGTTCAATAAATTGCCCCATACCTGGTGTGCCGGGTGCGGGCACGGTATTGTCCTGCAATCCATTGCCCAGGTCATGGCGGATCTGGACCTGGACAAGCATGATATTGCCCTGGTCAGCGGCATCGGCTGCTTTGGCCGTGTGGACGACTATCTGGACATCAACTGCATGCACGTAACCCATGGCCGTGCCCTGGCAGCCGCTACGGGCGTAGCCCTGGGCAACCCGGACCTGCACGTGCTGTGCACCATGGGTGATGGGGATGGTACCACCATTGGCGGCAACCATCTGATCCATGCAGCCCGGCGTAACATCAACGTAACGGCCATTATCTCCAACAACTACAACTATGGGCAGACCGGCGGCCAGTATTCCGCTACCACCCCTACCCACAGCATTACCCAAACCTCTCCCTACGGCCATGTAGAACAGAATTTCGATATCTGCAAGCTGGCCATTGCGGCAGGTGCTTCCTATGTAGGCCGTGCTACTGTCTACAATCCCGTACTGATCCGCAAACTGATTAAGGAAGGGATGCAGGTACAAGGGTTCTCCCTGATTGAGGTCATGTCCGACTGCCCCACCCACTATGGCAAGTTCAACAAGCTGGGCGAAGCTTCCAAGATGATGAAACTGATGAACGACCAGAGCGTCACGGTGGCCCAGGCCGCCAAGATGACGGAAGAAGAACTGGCTGGGAAACTGGTGGTAGGCTGCCTGAAGAATGCGCCCCGGGAAGACTACTATACCAGCTACAAGAAGATTATCGATGCGCAGGAAGTTGAGGGATAAAGATGAAAAAAGAAATCGTATTGTCCGGTGTAGGCGGCCAGGGGGTTGTGTCCGTGGGTGAAGTCATGGGCCAAGCCTCCCTGCATGAAGAAGGCCTGAACGCAACCATGAGTGCTTCCTACGGCTCAGAAGCCCGCGGGACCTTTACCAAGACGGATGTTATCTTAAGCGATGAACTGATTGGCTATCCCAACATTGCGGTGCCCGACATTATCCTGTGCCTGGCCCAAGTGGCCTATGACCGGTATGTGGACAGCTTTACAGATGATACCCTGGTGTTCTACGATTCTGACGAAGTAAAACCCAAGGCAGGTGCCAAAGGCACAGCATTGGGTTATCCTTTCCGCCAGCTGGCTGTAGAACTGGGGAGCATCCAAAGTGCCAACTTTATTGCCTTGGGTGCCATGATGAAGAAGACCGGGCTGCTGAAGCCGGAAAGCGTCAAGCAGGGCATCATTGCCCGTTTTGGCGGGAAACAGAAGGTTATTGACAGCAACCAAAAGGCTTTCGAAAAAGGCCTGGAACTTTAGGAGCATCGATAAATTTAAATGATATGAATGGAAGAAGGTGTCTCCATGAGTGATAAAAATGATATGATTTATAAACACAACCGCAGCGGCATTCTGGTCAACGGAGTGGACCGCAGCGGCAACCGGGCCCTACTATATAGCATGGGCCTGGAAGAAGAAGACTTCCACAAGCCTATGATTGGTATTGCCAACTCCTTTAGCGAACTGGTCCCCGGTCATATTCATCTGCGGGAAATCGCCCGGGAAGTCAGCGATGGTATCTTGGCGGCAGGCGGCCTGCCCCGGGAATTTGACACCATTGCCTTGTGCGATGGCCTGTGCCAAGGTCACTGTGGGATGCGGTATTCTCTGCCCAGCCGGGAAGTGATTGCTGATTCGGTGGAAGCAGTGGTGGAAGGCAACCAGCTGGACGGGGTTGTGCTGATTGCTTCCTGTGATAAAATTGTCCCCGGCATGCTGATGGCTGCTGCGCGGCTGGATATTCCGGCCATTGTGGTAACTGGCGGCCCTATGCTGGCAGGCAAGGGCTGCGGCAAGGACAATATCTGCCTGAGCAATCTGCGGGAATTCGTAGGCCAGTATCAGGTGGGAAAAATGTCTTTTGAAGAGTTGCAGAAAATGGAAATGGCTTCCCTGCCAACGGTGGGTTCCTGCTCCATGTTTGGTACGGCCAATACTATGTCTGCGTTGGCAGAAGTATTGGGTTTGACCTTGCCTAGAATGGGAACAGCTCCAGCCGTATCTTCCGAAAAGAAACGGCTGGCACGGGCCAGTGGCAGACGCATTGTGGAAGAAGTCCGGGAAAATCTGAACTCCCGAAAGATACTGACCAAACAGGCGCTGCTGAATGGGGTTAAAGCCGTTATGGCCCTGGGGGCTTCTACCAACTCGGTACTGCATTTGATGGCCATCGCCCATGAAGCCAAGGTGGATTTGGATCTGAAGGATTTTGACCGGATCAGCCGGGATGTGCCTTATCTGTGCAATCTGCGTCCTTCTGGCGCATATGCGGTGGATGTACTCCATGATGCTGGCGGTATTCCTGCAGTACTGAAGGCCATCCAAGATAAGATTGATGATTCCCAACTGACGGTAACCGGGCATACCATTAAAGAAATTTTGGAAGCCCAGCCGTTGGTGGAAAATGATGTAATTTTCCCCAGAAGCAAACCCAAAAACAAGCAGGGCGGTATTGCCATTCTCCATGGTAATCTAGCCCCTGATGGAGCTGTGGTGAAAGCCAGCGGGGTAAAACCCTCCATGCACCAGTTTACTGGGAAGGCACGGGTCTTTGACAGTATGGAAGATTCCATTACAGCGTTGGAAGCTGGAGATATCCATCCTGGTGAAGTTATTGTGCTGCGGTATGAAGGGCCTAAAGGCGGTCCCGGCATGCGGGAAATGTTCCTGGTAACGGCACTTCTGGTAGGCCGGGGTATGGACGAGAGTACAGCCCTCATTACGGACGGGCGCTTTTCTGGCTCCACCCGTGGGCCCTGTATCGGCCATATTTCTCCGGAAGCCGCTGCAGGCGGTCCCATTGGCCTATTGGAAGATGGAGATGTAATTCATATTGATATTCCCAACCGTTCCCTTACGGTAGATGTTTCTGAAGAAGAAATGGAGAAGCGTCGCAAGCACTTTAAACCAGTGGTGAAAGCTACCTCTCCTCTCTTGAAGAAATATTCTGCCTTGGTATCTTCTGCCGATAAAGGTGCAATCCTGGAAGTGAAGGACTAAGGAGGTTCACATGGAGGGAAAAGTAAGTTATCGGTTAAAACATGTGGGAATCAATTGCGCCGATGAAGCTGAGGCCAAAAGTCTGGTTTCCCTATTATGCAGTTTGTTTAATATGGAGCCGGGGGCTGAAAATGATTCCCATATTTTTGTAGGCTCAGCTTTTGAAGTGATGAAAAATCCCCGGCGGGGCACCCATGGTCATATCGCCCTGCAAACGGAAAATGTGGAAGCTGCTATGGCAGACTTGGCCAAGAAAGGTATTACCTTTCAGGAAGACACCATCCGTCGCAATGAGAATGGAAAAATCAAGTTTATTTATTTGCAAGGTGAGTGGGGAGGCTTCTCTTTCCACTTGACCGAATAACAAAATCGTTCATTACATAAATACTCCTTAAGATAGAATGACCCCTCTTAAACATGCTGAATCTTTTGATGAGAGGGATTCAGTATGTTTTCTTTTAGAGAAGGGAAAGAACAACAAGGAAAAGAGGCCGTATATGCTTACAACCTATCAAAATAAGCTGAAAACACCGGAAGAAGCGGCAAAAGTAATCCAAAGTGGGGATTGGGTGGATTTTGGCTTCGGCAGCGGCTTTGCCGAGCTCATGGACCAGGCCCTGGCGAATCGCCGGGATGAGCTGACGGACGTAAAAATCCGGGGCGGACTGGTGTACCAGCCCATTATCCATACCGTGGACTGTGACCCGGAAATGAAGCATTTCCAGTACTACAGCTGGCATTTGGGAGCCTACGAACGGAAGCTGTTCACCCAGGGGCGGCTGCACTTTGTGCCCATGATTCTGCGGCTGCTGCCGGAAATGTACCGGGACTACCTGCAAGTGGACGTGGCCATTGTGCCGGTTTCTAGGCCCGACGCCAATGGGTACTGCGGCCTGGGGCTTGCCAGCTACTGCTGGAAAACCATTATCCAAAAAGCTCGGACCGTTATCTTTGAAATCAACGAAAAGCTGCCCACCCTCCAGGGCGTGGACGGTTCCCACCGGGTATCTATTGAGGATGCTGATTACCTGGTGGAAGGGGAACACGGCCCGTTAATCACCTCCGGCTACCGGCAGCCTTCTGCAGCCGATATCCAGATTGCCCAAAATGTAGTGGCTGAGATTCCGAATGGTGCTACCCTGAGTTTGGGGGTAGGGACCATTCCCTTTACCATTGCTCAGCTCTTGGCCAAAAGCGACCGGGAAAACCTGGGCTGCCATACCGGCACCATCAGCGATGCCTTCCTGGCCCTCTACAAGGCCGGCAAGCTCACCAACGCCAAAAAGGAAGTTCGTACCGGCCTGTCCACCTGGAACCTGGCCAGCGGCAGCCAGGAGCTGTATAATTGGCTCCAGGAAAAACCCGAACTGTTCTACCCGGCAGAAGTGGACTACGTCCATAATCCCCGGGTGATGGAAAATATTTCCAACTACATCAGCATCAACGGCGGCGTGCAGTTGGATCTCATGGGGCAGGAAAATGCCGAATCCGTAGGCACTCGGCAACTTTCCGGCACCGGCGGCCAGCTGGACTTTTTGGAAGGCGCCTTCCTGTCCCGGGGCGGCGCAGGCTACATCTGCATCGAGTCCTCCCGGGTGGATAAACAGGGCGTCCGCCATTCCAACATCTTGCCTACCATCCCCGCAGGCAGCACCATTTCCGCTCCCAGAGCCCTGGTTCAGAACGTGGCTACCGAGTATGGCGTGGCCCATTTGACCGGTCTGTCCCTGAAAGAACGCGCCCAGGCCATGATTGCCGTAGCCCATCCCGATTGCCGGGCAGAGCTCCAGGCTTATGCGGACAAGACGTTTCGCTAAAGCGTATGAAATGAAAGGAAGAAAATAGCATGAGTGCTCCTTTAATTATTAAAGTAACGGATAAGGATAATGTAGGCATTGCTGTGCATGATTTATCCGCGGGTACAGAAGTCGTTCCCGGAGTGATTTCCCGGGAACCCATTCCTCAGTCTCATAAGATTGCTTTGGTGGATATTCCCAAGGGGGAGCCTGTTATCCGCTATGGTGTGGTGCTGGGCTATGCCAACAAAGATATTCCAGTGGGCAGTTGGATTAATGAACATATGCTGGAACTCCCGGAAAGCCCAGGCCTGGAACATATGCCCTATGCCACTCATATTGTGGCTAAGGAGCAGTTGCCGGATCCGCCCCGTACTACTTGGCTGGGGTACCGCAATGCAGTTGGTCCTGCGGGTACCCGTAATCTGCTGGGGATTGTCACCACAGTGCAATGCGCAGCGGGTGTGGTAAATGCGGCTGTGCAGAGAATTAAACAGGAACTGCTGCCTTTGTATCCCAATGTGGAAGATGTGGTGGCGGTAAATCATCCTTACGGCTGTGGGGTAGCTATTAATGCGCCTTTGGCGGTGTTGCCCATTCGTGCTGTCCGTAATCTGATTCGCCATCCGAATTTTGGCGGGGAAATCATGCTAGTAGGGCTGGGCTGTGAAAAGCTGACCTATGACCGGCTGCTGGAACCGGAAGAAATCAATGGGGACAATTGTTTGACCCTTCAGGATTATCCTGGGCACGAGGCTATGATGAATGCTATTTTGGCCATGGCCCAGAAAAAACTGGAACGACTGAACCAAAGAAAGCGGGAAGTACTGCCCCTAAGTGAATTGGTTATTGGCCTGCAATGCGGGGGCAGCGATGCGTTTTCTGGCTTAACTGCTAATCCCAGCGTTGGCTATGCGGCAGATTTGCTGGTCAAAGGCGGCGGAACGGCCATGTTCAGCGAAGTAACGGAAGTGCGGGATGGAGTGCATATGCTGGCAGCCCGCTGCGTGAATGCACAGGTGCGGGACAAACTGGCCGCAGAAATGAAATGGTATGATAATTATCTGGCCCAGGGAGGCGTGGACCGGGACGCCAATCCTACCCCAGGCAACAAAAAAGGCGGTTTGGCCAATATCGTCGAAAAGGCCATGGGGTCTATTGCCAAAAGCGGCAGCAGCCCCATTGTGGAAGTGCTTTCACCGGCGGAAAAACCTACAAAACATGGGTTGATCTATGCGGCAACACCTGCGTCTGATTTTGTCTGTGGTCCCTGTCAACTAGCTTCCGGTATTGGTTTGCAGGTTTTTACGACGGGACGGGGAACACCTTATGGCCTTTCGGTGGCTCCTGTCATTAAAGTGTGCAGCCGGAATGAAATGAAGGATAAATGGTTTGATTTGATTGATATTTCTGCAGGCGGTGTGGCTACTGGTGAAAAGACCATTCCGGAAGTGGGAACCGAAATCTTTAACTTCATTTTGGACGTGGCCAGCGGCGTTAAACAGCCCTATAGCGATATTTATGGCTTTCACAACGACCTGTGTATCTTTAACCCGGCGCCTATTACCTGATTCGGAGTTTGGGGATTTGCCGCTCCTCGTTGTCTCCGCTCTCTTGTACAGGTATAATAGGACTAGCAAGTTTTTATACGATTTTAGCAGCCAGGAGGGATTGGCGTGAAGATACTGGTGATTGATGCCCAAGGGGGCGGGATTGGCCGGCAGCTGGTGAATGCGCTCAAGCGGGAGCTGCCAGAAGTAGAGGTAACGGCGGTGGGCACCAACAGTGCGGCCACTGGGGCTATGTTGAAGGCGGGAGCGGATATTGCGGCCACCGGGGAGAATGCGGTGGTGGTGGGCTGCCGGAAGGCGGACGTGATTGCGGGTCCCTTGGGGATTGTGATCGCGGATTCGCTCTACGGGGAGATTACGCCTGTTATGGCTCGGGCGGTAGGACAAAGTCAGGCGGTGCGGGTGCTGATTCCTTTCAACCACTGCGACAATGTGATTGTAGGGGTGACGGACTTTTCTCCTGCCCATCTGATTCAAAGTGCCGTAGAGCAGATTAAAGCCTTGCAGTAGTATAACCAAAAGTTGACGAATACCAAGGCTTGCGGTATAATTTTTATGTATTCTCCAGCAGGAAGCTGGGGTTGGGACGCAGAAGCGTCCTGCTGTGCAGCAGTTGGAATTTCCATGATTTGTATGCTAAGAAGGCATGCGGCTTTTCAGACGAGAAGCTGTATGCCTTTTTCTGTCTTTGGGGGCGGTGCTCCCAGGCGGCCAAGCAGATTTTTAGTTAGGGGAGGCTTTAATATGGCATGTTTTATTGTTCCGATGACGGAAGCTGTGGTAACCACGGCGCTGACGCATTTGGCAAAAAGAAAAGAAGAAACCCAGGAGGCAGTAAAGGTGGTTACTGACGGGCAGCATTTTGCGGCTGCGGAAATGGTGCCCTTTTCCAAGAAACTGGGCTGGCTGAATAAAATGCTCTGGGGCGGCTCTGCCCTGCTGGCTTTTGAACATGTCTGGCACGGGGAAGTGGTGCCCTGGTTCCCGTTCCTGACGGCGGCCAGTGATCCGGCCAGCACAGCGGAAATGCTGAAGGAAATGGCGACGGTAGGGGTTACCATGGCGGCTCTCATTACTTTGGTCTGGTGCGGTATGCTGCTGGTCAGCCACGTGCTGGAACGCCGGGCTCCCAAGGCGGAGCTGGTAACGGTCAAGGAGTAAGCTATGACGCTGCTGCTTACGGTGTTTGCGGCTATTATCAGCACGGTGGTCTGGTACCGGCAGGCACCTCAGGATGACATGCAGGTGAGCACCCTGTGCTGGCTGTACTGGGGCGCTTCCATCATGTGGCTGGGGGACGCTATTTTTGGGTATCTGGAGGAAGGTGCAGGGTATTTTACCCCGGCACCGGAGGCCATGCTTAACGACAGCTTTTTGGGGCTGTCGGTGGTGGCCCTGGGCCTGGTCATCTGGCTGGTGCGGCTCTTGGTGAAAGACCCCAAGGGCGTAGTTCGGGCGTCACTTTTGAAAAAATAAATCTTGTGGGGCGGCTGTGCCAAAGGCATGGCTGCCCGCTTTGCTATCTATCTTATGAGGTGAAACATGGAACTGGCTGAATTTTTTAAGGACCATCCCAAGGTGGCCCTGGCGTTTTCCGGCGGGGTGGATTCTTCCTATCTGCTGTACGCGGCCCTGCAAAATGGGGCAGATGTCCATGCCTATTACGTAAAATCCGCTTTCCAGCCCCAGTTTGAGCTAGAAGATGCGCAAAAACTAGCGAAACAGGTGGGAGCCAAGCTGACCATTATGCAGGCGAATGTGCTGGCAAATGAAACGGTCGTGGCCAATCCGAAAAACCGCTGCTACTATTGCAAGCAGGTCATCTTTACGGGCATTGGCAAACAGGCGGCCCAGGACGGGTACACCACGCTGTTGGACGGCACCAATGCCTCCGACGATGCGGCGGACCGGTCGGGGATGAAGGCTTTGCAGGAGCTGTCCGTGCTGTCCCCTCTGCGGCTGTGCGGGCTCACCAAGACGGAAATCCGGAAGCGGTCCAAGGCTGCCGGGCTCTTTACCTGGGACAAACCTTCCTACGCCTGCCTGGCCACCCGGATTCCTACTGGGGAGACCATTACGGCGGAAAAGCTGGCCCGGACAGAACAGGCGGAAAACTACCTGTTCTCCCTGGGGTTTACGGACTTTCGGGTGCGGAGTCTGGGGAATACGGCCAAGCTCCAGCTGCCGGCGGACCAGCTGGAAAAATTGTTGGCGCACCGGCTGGCCATTGTGAAGCAGCTGAAGACCCTGTACACGGACGTGCTGCTGGACCTGGAGGCCCGGCATGAGTGACGTACGGAAACTGCTTCGGGAGGTCCGGGACGGCCGGGTTTCTGTGGCAGAGGCGGAACTAAAACTAAAGGAAGCACCCTTTGCAGATATTGGCTTTGCCAAGGTGGATCTTCACCGGAAACTGCGCCAGGGGGCGGCAGAAGTGATTTACGGCGCCGGAAAAACGGCGGAGCAGATGGTGGCCATTGTCCAGGTGCTGCAGCAGCGGAGCGGGGACCCCATCCTGATTACCCGGCTTTCCCCGGAGGCGGCGGAAGCTGTGGGCCGGCAGGTGCAGCTGGACTACCATGCGGACGCCCGGGTGGGCATTATCGGGGAGCTGCCCCAGCCCAGCGGCCTGGGCACCATTGTGGTGGCTACGGGCGGCACCAGCGACATTCCGGTGGCGGAAGAAGCGGCTCTCACGGCGGAGGTGCTGGGCAACCAGGTCACCCGGCTGTACGACGTGGGGGTGGCCGGTCTCCACCGGCTGCTGGCCCATTTGGACGAAATTATGGATGCCAGCGTGATCATTGCCTTGGCAGGCATGGAAGGGGCCCTGGCCAGTGTCATTGGCGGTCTGGCAGACTGTCCGGTGATTGCAGTGCCCACCAGTGTGGGCTACGGCGCGTCCTTCCACGGGCTGTCGGGACTTTTGTCCATGCTGAATTCCTGCGCCAGCGGGGTATCCGTGGTGAATATCGACAACGGCTTTGGGGCTGGGTTTCTGGCCAGCCGCATCAACCATATGGAGGCGAAACGATGAAGACAATCTATATCGACTGCGGCATGGGCGCCGCCGGGGATATGCTGACGGCGGCCCTTTTGGAACTGCTGCCGGATCCGGACAGCTTTATTGAGGAAATGAATAGCCTGGGGATTCCCAAGGTTACGGTACAGAAGGAAGCCGCGGCCAAGTGCGGCATCTGCGGCACCCGCGTCACCGTCAAGGTGGACGGGGTGGAGGAAGAATCGGAAGACTGGCCCGGTGAGATGCATCACCATGACCAGGAGCCTGAACACGAGCACCACCATGACCATGACCACGAGCACCATCACGACCATGCTCACACCCATCACCACAGCAGCCTGGCGGATATTGCCCAAATCGTAGGGGCTCTTCAGCTGCCGGAAGGGGTGAAACAGGACGTCCTGGCGGTGTACCAGCTGATTGCGGAAGCGGAAAGCCACAGCCATGGCATTCCCGTGACCCAGATCCACTTCCACGAAGTGGGAACCCTGGACGCTGTGGCGGACATTACTGCTGTGTGCCTGCTGATGGCCAAGCTGGCTCCGGAACAGGTCATCGTTTCCCCCATTCACGTGGGCAGCGGCCAGGTCCGCTGTGCCCATGGGATTCTGCCGGTGCCGGCTCCGGCTACGGCCTGGATTCTCCGAGACGTGCCCATGTACGGCGGCAGTATCCAGGGAGAACTGTGCACCCCTACGGGGGCCGCCCTCCTGAAGCATTTTGCCACCCGTTTTGGCTCTATGCCTGTGATGAAAACCACTGCCATTGGCTACGGCCTGGGGAAGAAGGACTTCCCTGCCGCCAACTGCGTCCGGGTGCTGCTGGGAGAAACGGAAAACGCCGGGGACCAGATTGTGGAACTCCAATGCAACCTGGACGATATGACCGCCGAAGCCCTGGGTTTTGCCCAGGAACAGTTCTTTGCGGCTGGGGCGGTGGAGGTCTACACCACCCCCATCCAAATGAAAAAATCCCGGCCGGGGGTGCTGCTGTCCGTGATGTGCCAGGAAAAAGACAAGGAAAAGCTGGTGCAGCTGCTGTTCCGGCACACCACCACCCTGGGCATTCGGGAAACCATCAGCCGCCGGTATACCCTGGAACGGAGCATCCGCACGGAGCCTACAGAGTTTGGCCCGGTGCACGTGAAAACCGCGGCAGGCTACGGCGTTACCCGGGAAAAGGTGGAGTACGAAGACCTGGCCCGGATTGCCCGGGAGCAGAACCTGAGTCTGGAGCAAGTAAAGGAACGGCTGGGGTAAAAGTAAAATTCTAAAAAAGAATGGCTTTTGGGCTTTATCCATAAACCCAAAAACCATTCTTTTTATTTTTTGCGGCAAATTTTCAGCAGGATTTTTGGGCTGGAAGGGCCGGAGGGCGCTGGCTCCGGGACTTTGTGGACAAAGTACCGGAAAAGTCCGCAAAAAATAACATAGTATAATTCCGGGAACTGCTTTTCCTGTTTTGCTAGGTACAAAAATACGCAAATTTCTCCGATAACTCTTTTTTATTTCAGAGATAACTTATCCGTCTTTGTACTCTTTGACAGAAGGTTCTAAAATTAAGACAACAAAGATTCGAGCTCTCATAGTAAACGGTTCGTACTCTATTCGAAAGGTGGTAAGATTATGTTTCTCGGTATTGTAGGTTTGTTAATGATTTTCTTGATTGTGTACTTGCTGATTTCCGGCAAGTCCAACGCCATGGTTATCTTCGTTATTGTCCCTATTATAGCAGCCCTGCTTTGCGGCTTTGCTCCTGCGGTCATCTTCGAGTTCCTGAAAAAGGGCGTTGGCACCACCATGTCCACGGCTGTGCTGTTCCTGTTCTCCATTGTATACTTCGGTATTATGAACGACGTGGGCTTGTTTGATCCTCTGATCAAATTCCTGGTAAAACGGGCTGGCAGCAACATTGTGCTGATCACCGTTGCCACCGGCGTTATCGCTACCGTAGCCCACTTGGACGGCACTACTGCCGGCACCATGCTGATCACCATTCCTGCTATGCTGCCGCTGTATAAGAAGCTGCATATCCGCCCGGTAGTGCTGGGCTGCATCATCTCTGCAGCCATTAGTATCATGAACCTGGTTCCCTGGGGCGGTCCTACGGCCCGTACGGCTATCGTTACTAACACGGACGTGAACGCACTGTGGCAGGAACTGCTGCCCCTGCAGGGCGTAGGTATTGTGCTGGTTCTGGCTTTTGCCGCCTACCTGGGTATTATGGAAAAGAAACGCGGTGCAGGCCTGAATCCTACCGGCAAAGCTGCTGAACTGTCCGAGGAAATGGAAGAAAGCGGCAATGCTGCGGATAAAGCTGCGCTGAAGCGCCCAAATCTGCTTTGGTTCAACGCCTTGGTTACCCTTGGTGTTATCCTGCTGATGTGCCTGACCAAGATTCCTCTGTACGGCGCTTTCATGATCGGCTTGGCTTTGGTACTGGCTGTGAACTTTAAAGGCGGCCAGGCACAGCTGAAAGCCGTTTCCTCCCATGCCTCTGCAGCTCTGACCACCCCGATGATCCTGCTGACCACCGGTGTTTTCCTGGGTATCCTGAACGGCACCAAAATGCTGACTTCCATTGCCAACATCCTGGTAGATCTGATGCCCCAGGCAGTAGGCGCTCACCTGCCCATCGTTATCGGCGCGCTGTCCGGTCCTATCGGCATGCTGCTGGGCACCGACTCCTTCTTCTTCGGCTTCATGCCGCTGGTTCTCGGCATGGGCGAACGCTTCGCGGCCAGTGCCCATGACATTGCCATGGCCATGCTGATTGGTAAGGACTTCACCATCCTGGTTACCCCCCACAACGCTACCACCTTCCTACTGATTGGCTTGACCGGCGTATCCATCAAAGAACATTTGAAGTTCTGCACCCCGTATCTGTGGATCATGAGCTGGATTACCCTGGCCTGTGCAGTGGTACTGGGTATTGTACACATCTAAAAAGAGACGCTTCCTTCAGGCTGAACTGTGAGAGTTCCTATAAGGAAAAATCGAAAATGCGTAGATAGAAAGGGCGATTCGCGAGAATCGCCTTTTTTGTATGCTGCTGCGTTAAGAGACAAATATTTTACGCTATCTCTTTTTTATTCCTTCCAAAAAGAGAGTATAATAAAAAGAGATTTTGTGGGGGAAAGAGGGCGACAGGATGAAGAAAAAATACCTTAAGGATATAGTATATGATGCTATCATGGAAGACATTTATGCCGGTGTCTATGAGCCGGGAGACATCCTGAATGAGGGAACTCTAGTAGAAAAATATCAGTGCAGTAAATCCCCAGTACGGGAAGCCCTGATTGCCCTATGTGAGAACCAAGTGCTCCGGAACATACCCCGGTATGGCTACGAAGTAACCCGGCTGACCATAGATGATATCCGGGAAATGTTGGAATTCCGCTATTATCTGGAAGGTGGAATCCTCCAAAGCCGGGCCGAACACCTTAACCAGCGTCAGATTGACGAACTGGAGCAACTGAACCAGGAATGCCTGCGGGATGATGTGACACCTCGGGAGCACTGGATGGCCAACTTGGCTTTCCATGTGACACTGATTCATGATTGTGGAAATGATTATATCGATCAGCAGGTGAAGGGCTGCATGAGACGGCTGACCCGGGCTTACGCCCAGTTCCGGTGGGGTGTGGACAAACAGGACCTTCACATGTCCTGCGACTGCCGGCATCACAAAGACATCCTTGATGCTCTGCGGGAAAAAAATAGTGCCAAAGCAGTGAAAATGCTGAAACAGGATCTGAAAGATTTTACCTTGTTAAAATGAAAGGGAGGCTGCTGCACATGTATGGCCTTAGCATGTGCAGCAGCCTCTTTTGTCAGCGTTCAATGGTCAATGGCCGTTAGGAGTTAGCAAGCAGTACAGCGCTAAAGTAGATTCTCCGCAGAATTCTTTGCTCTTGTTAGTTAATTAATAGTAGCACACTATGTATTCAGAAAATTCTTGCAATCTAATCATATTAGTGATATATTAAAAATAAGGATAATAATCTAAAATTGTTTAAAGAAAAGGGGTAAGCAAAATGGCACTGTCTGATGCAATCATGGATAATTACTCGCGGATTTTACATGAGGAACTGATTCCCGCAATGGGCTGTACAGAACCTATTGCCATTGCTTATGCCGCAGCTAAGGCAAAAAGCTACCTGCCGGAAGAAGTGGTCCGTTACGAGGTGGATTGTTCCGGAAACATGATTAAGAACGTGAAAGGTGTCACCGTTCCCAATTCCAACGGTCAGAAGGGAATTCCAGCGGCTGCGGCACTGGGTATCTGTGGCGGAGACCCATCTAAGGTTCTGGAAGTCATTGCTGGCGTCAACGACGCACAGAGGGAAGCCTGCCGGAAACTGGTGGCTCGGAATGTGTGCGATGTGGAACTGGTGGAAGGGGTACCAGGATTGTACATCGATGTGAAGCTCTGGGGCGAGAAACATAGTTCGGAAGTGATTCTTTCTGGGAACCACACCAATGTCTATAAAGTCGTCCAGGATGGACAAGTCCTTTATGACCAGAGCTTGGAAGCCAAGGAAGGAAAGCACCAAGGTGCTGATCGCAGCCTTATGTCCCTAGAAGGAATCTTGGAATACGCCACTGCTGTGAATCTAGACACAGTGCGGGATGTGTTGGACACAGAAATCAAAGACAACACAGCCATCAGCCAGGAAGGCCTTGATCATCCCTGGGGAAGCCAGGTAGGAAGGACTATCCGGGAGACCATCGGGGACAGCGTCATGGCCAGGGCTGAGGCTGCTGCTGCAGCAGGGAGTGATGCCCGGATGAGCGGATGCCCTAAACCAGTGGTTATCAATGCTGGGAGTGGCAACCAGGGAATCACCGTTACCATGCCCATCTTGGTCTATGCCAAGGAATGGGGGCTCTCTCACGATGAGACACTACGGGCACTGATTGTAGGGGATTTGATTTCTGTCTACATCAAGCATTATATTGGCCCCCTTTCCGCTTTCTGTGGTGCAGTCAATGCCGCCTGCGGAGCGGGAGCAGCCATTACCTGGATGGCTACTAGGGATTACCAGCATGTGGCAGATACTATTACCAATACCTTGTGTAATGTGGGCGGAATGGTCTGCGATGGTGCTAAACCTAGCTGTGCCGCCAAAATCTCCGCTGCCGTCCATGCAGCCCTGATGGGCCATTATATGAGCATGCACGGCCAGGTCTTCAAGGAAGGCGAAGGTCTTGTTGGCAAAAATATCGAAGAGACCATTAAAAATATCGGTTATTTGGGAAAGGTAGGAATGAAGCAGACGGATATCGAAATCTTAAAGACCATGATTGGGAAAGTCGATGTAAATGCTGCATTGCAGTGACTGAGTACAGATGCAACAGGAGATGAGAAAAATGGAAAAAAAGAAAGTGGGCACAATCAATGCCTTTGTCATTGTATTTGCCGTCATCGTAGGTTGCTGGCTGCTATCATTTCTAATTTCTCCCGGCGCCTTTGAACGGACAGTCTTGAACGGAGTGACTGTGGTGGTTCCCAATTCCTTCCACAGTGTTCCAAAAGTCTATCTGGGACCTCAGGCTATATTCCAGGCCATCCCCAACGGGTTGGTATCCAGTGCCAGCATGATGTTCCTGGTTATGCTGGTGGCCGGGTGCATTGAAGTTTACAAACAGACAGGTACTTTGGATAAGGCGATGGCAGGCGTTCTGGCCAAATCAGATACCATGGGATCTGAAAAAATCCTTTGCGCCATTATGTTCGTCTTTGGCTGCCTGGGCGGTTTCCTGGGGTGGAATGAACAAATTGTCCCCTTTATCCCCATCATCATATCCCTTTGCTTGGCGTTGGGCTATGATTTGATGACCGGCGTCACCTGTTCCGCCATGGTGGATATGATCAGTTTCTCCTTCTCTCCCACCAGTGTGTACATTGTGGGCATTTCCGATGAAATCGCTCAGCTGCCCATGTTCTCCGGATTCCTTTTCCGTCTGGTGCTGCTGATCATCGCCAACATTATCATGGCCATCTATGTACTGCGCTATGCCCGGGGTGTGAAATCCGGAAAACGGGCGTCCCTGACAGCGGATTTGGATGACAGCAAATTCCGCATCGACTATAGCGAAACATTGAAAGAGCCTCTGAATAAGCGGCAGAGCATTTCTCTTGTGGTGTTCCTGGTAACGTTTGTGGCTTCCATCGTGGGGGTTTCCACCAAGGGATGGTCCATGAATGACCTGTCTGCCTGCTTCCTGTTCACGGCTATTGCAGCTGGAGTGATCAACAGAATCCCGGCTGGGAAACTTGTTAATGTGATTATCGCTGGGGTCAAGGATGGTCTGACACCGGCACTTGTCATCGGCTTGGCAAGAGGGATTCAATGGATACTGACAGCTTCTGCAATCATCGACCCAATCATTAACGGTATCTCTAAGCCTCTAATGGCTATGCCCAAATACCTTACTCCTATCGCCGTCATGATTGTTATTGCCTTGTTCAACGGGTTAATTACTTCTGGATCCGCCAAAGCGATGGCACTTATGCCTATCTTAATCCCTCTGGCAGACTTGGTAGGGATGACCCGTCAGACCATGATCCTGGCCTTCCAGTTTGGGGATGGGTTGACCAACTCGGCATGGTTCACCAGCGGTACTCTACTGATTTTCCTAACTATTGCCGGAATTCCGCTGAAGAAATGGTGGAAATTCGTGACTCCGCTGCTGCTGATCTTGAGCGTTGTTTGCGTGATTGCATTGCTGGTTGCTACAAAAATCAATTATGGTCCATTTTAATCTGGAGGCGTTGAACAATGGATGTAAAAGAAAGAGTCAATGGAATCCAAGAAGAACTGGTTGCCCTGAGGAGACATTTTCATGAGCATCCTGAAAGATCTTGGAAAGAATTTGAAACCCAAAAATATATCATGGAATATCTGGAAAAATTGGGTATCCCATACGTGAAGGCCTGCAAATCTGGTGTGATTGCCACCATCAAGGGGCCCCATTCTTCGGACAAGATTATCGGTATTCGTGCGGATATTGATGCCCTGCCCATCACGGAACTGGGAACAGAAGCCTATAAATCCCAGAATGAAGGGACCATGCATGCCTGCGGCCATGATACCCACATCACCATCCTGCTAGGAACGGCTAAAATTTTAGCGGGGATGAAAGACCAACTGAAAGTTACCGTCCGGCTGCTGTTCCAGCCTGCGGAAGAATTCATCGAGGACAGTGGGGCTTACTATATGAAGGAAGAACCCCTGGTGAAGGAATGTGACCGGCTCATTGCGCTGCATATCTAGAGTAAGATTCCAGTAGGCTGTGTTTCCCTGCGTTATGGCCCTGTGATGAGTGCTGCCGATACCTTCGATATCTATGTGGAAGGAAAGGGGGGCCATGGAGCCCTGCCTCATCAGACTATAGATCCCATTGTGGCCGGTTCTGAATTTGTCACCACCCTCCAGACTGTAGTCAGCCGGGAAGTCAATCCCTTGGAACCGGCGGTGCTCAGCGTTACCACCTTCCAGAGCGGTACTACTTCCAACGTGATTCCAGGCGAAGCACATCTGTCCGGCACCGCTCGTACCTTTAACAAGGAACTGCGGGAAGACTATCCCCATATTTTGGAACGGGTGGCCCAAGGCGTCGGGACCGCAACTCGGGCTGCCATTCGTACCGAATATCACTTCGGACCACCTCCTATGATCAACGATGACGCTTGTGTGGATACGGGACGCCGAGCCTGTGCAAAGGTTTTCGACAAAGACAAGATCATCGACTGGGAGCTGCAGATGGGTGGAGAAGACTTTGCCAAGTATTACAATCCCAAATGTTTGTTGCTCTTGGGCGGCGGCTTTGATGATGAAGCCAAACGGTATCCCCAGCATAGCCCCTATTTCGATATTGACGAAAAAGCCTTGGGGTTGGGCGTCCGGTATTTTGTTCAGTATGTACTGGAATGGGAAAAAGAAGTAGCTGAATAAATTTTATGGGTGCTTCACATTTTTTGTGGGGGCTGTGAAAAATGCGTTATCATTTTTCACAGCCCCTTTTTTGTGCCCCAAAATCACAGTAAACTTTTGAAAAGGAGAAAAATTCTTGTAAAAAGGGCAGACTTCTCCTTTTCTCAAGAAAGCGTAAGCTTTAGTTAAGCAGCTGCCAGCTTGTTTCGCTGTGCTTTCCTGTAGTATTTACTTAGGTTGAAACCAATAGAAACCAGATATATCTCCATTTGGACGAATTTCAGTCATCTTCGCACCAGTTTCTTATAGGAGCGGTCTTCTTTAATAATCCCAATGTATCTTCAGCTTGGATTATACGGTTCCTACAAAGTTGCATATTCCGGCCTGATTAAGGGCCACCTGCACGGTGCTTTTTTCACCTTACCGCAGAATTTAAGCCACCTTGCCGGAAATACTTACCACATCATTCATGAGTACCCATACTGTAATTAGCACACTGAATTTGTGTGACTTTTACTATAGGGGGTCTTCATAATGACGGATTACCGAAAAATTCTTATGCTGCTAAACATGGGAAAGTCAACGCGATATTGCTCGTAGCAAGATTGCGTCCCGGGAAACCACCAGGGCTGTCCAACAGTCTGCTGAAAAATTAGGGATTAATTAGCCACTGGACGAAAGCGTTACGAATACTGATTCGGAAGCACTGCTGTTTCCTAACCGGTAATACTGCTAAAGGTTGTTATGTCTAACCTGACTATCCTTTAAAAATTGTAGAAACTCGGTGCCAACGTTCTATGATTTTCTGCACCCAGTACAGCACTAGATGGATGGTATGCCGCAAAAAACGTTTGCAAACTCTTTTGAGCTCGCAAGCAGTTTATTCTTTCGGAGTAGGTATTGTTTCACACCCACTTCTTATCTAGCATATGTACCACAAAAAAATACATTAATAAATATAATTCATCAATTCTTGCAAGAATATACATTGGACAGGAGAAGTCTCACCATGGGATAATAATCACATAAATCAGAAAAATATGCATAGGAGATGATTGTATGAAAGCATCATGGTTGTTATGCGCAGCAGGGCTATCCTTGGGGACTCTGCTATGCCCGTCCAATGCAGAAATGGCCAAGCTCCAGTACGACAAGGTGGTGGACCTGTCCCATGAAATCGTGGAAAATCAAATGCCGGCTGATCCATCCCTGACCCAGCCTTCCATGAAGTTCTTTTCCCGAGTGGGACAAAAAAGCGATTATAATCTGGAAACCATCAGCTATTGCCCCCACACAGGAACCCATATGGATGCCCCGTTTCACATCGACAATACCAAACATGCCATCGAAGGCTGGAAGGCCGATGTTCTCATGGGACCAGCTGTTATCATCAAAACCGGCCATCCCGGTGCCTATGTGATTTCCAAGGAAGATATCATTACCTGGGAAAAGAAAAATGGAAAAATTAAACCAGGTGATGCCGTTCTGTTCCATACCGGCCATGATGCCAATTGGAGCAAAGGCTATGATGCCTATATCAAAAACGGCTATACCACCGTATCTCCGGAAGCCGCTGAATACCTGGTGAGCAAAAAGGTTCGCTTTGTAGGAACGGAAAGCATTTCTCCCGATGGTCCGGCCCCCAATTCCCATAAAGTTCTGCTGAGCCACGAAATTCCAGTATTGGAAAATGTCTGCAATCTGGAGTCCATTAAGGGAACTCGCTGCTATACCGTAGGCACCTTTGCCAATGTGAAGGGTGGCACAGGCGTTTGGGTAAGACTTTTGGCACTGCAATAAGAAAAAATCCATAGCGGAAAAGGACTTGTGTCCCATGCTGAGAGGGGATTCACAAGTCCTTCTTTGTGCAGAAAAGCAGTGTTGGCAGCAATGGGGACTGAAAGTTTGGTTAACGATGAGTTAGGTCAGGTTTGCTATTTTGGAACAAGTATAACTCTAGATTGTTGCTTTTTTAGCAAATACAACTGTGCATTGAAAAAAAACACTGCTTTGACAGCAGTAAATTGACATCCCTGTATAAATGTGACAAAATTGAAAAAAGGACCAGGAAAAGGGGGATGGCTATGTCAATTGAAATGATCAAAAATGTGCTTACCATCAAGACCGATGCAATTTTCACCACCGCGCTGGCGGCAATTATGCTTCTAATCGGGTATTGGGTCAAAAACAACATTGCTGCGCTGCGCAAGTATTGTATTCCCGCACCTGTAGTGGGCGGCTTCCTGTTTATGTTCGTCACGTTTTTTGGGCATCAGACAGGGGCTTTTGCCTTCAAGTTTGACACTTACTACATGAGTCCCTTCATGTTGGCCTTCTTCACCACCGTAGGCTTGGGTGCCAGCCTGACCCTTTTGAAGAAAGGCGGCTTCTTGCTGATCGTCTATTGGCTGGTAGCGGGAATTGTTTCCATTTTCCAGAATATCATCGGAATTGGCTTTAGCAAGCTGGTGGGGATTGAAGCTCCCTATGCACTTCTGGCCAGTGCCATTTCCATGATTGGCGGTCACGGGGCTGCTGGCGCGTATGGCAAGACCTTCGTAGAAATGGGTTATCCTGTAGCTATGGAAGTGGGGATGGCAGCAGCGACCTTTGGGCTGATTTCTGCCGTGCTGGTAGGCGGTCCTTTGGCTAGGGCCCTGATTGAAAAGTACCAATTAAAACCCGACGAATCCGAGAACTTTGATACGGACGTTCTGAACGTCAATGCCGACCAAAAGGAAAAACTGTCCTCTTTGGATATCATCAAAAATGTTACCGCCATTGTGGTGTGTATGGCCATTGGCACAATGATTTCCGGCTGGATCGGCAAGCTGATCAATATGAGCTTCCCCACCTATGTGGGTGCCATGTTCACCGCAGTAATCCTGCGTAACCTGAACGAAAGCTTCCATTTCTACAATTTCAGCTTCTCCCTGGTGGACTCTATTGGGGACGTCATGCTGAACTACTACCTGGCCATTGCCCTGATGACCCTGAAACTGTGGGAACTGGCAGGCCTTCTGGGCGGCGTACTGCTGATTGTGACTGCACAGGTCATCTTCCTGGCCGCAGCCTGCTACTTCATCATCTTCCGGGTGCTGGGCAGCAACTACGATGCAGCCGTTATGTGTGCAGGACTAATGGGGCACGGCTTGGGCGCCACCCCCTCTGCCATTGTGAACATGACCGCCGTAAAGGAAAAATACGGCATGAGCCGGAAAGCTTTTATGATTGTGCCCATTGTTGGCGCCTTTCTGGTAGATATCATCTACCAGCCCCAGACCATCGCCTTTATTAAGTTCTTTGTGCAGGCGAAATAAGAGAAATGTTGGGTGTATGAAAACTAAATAGAAATCCCATTGTTATGAGATATAATTCAATCTCATAACAATGGGATTTTTCTTATTCTGCACTGACGCGACGCAGTACTTTTTCCAGAACCTGAGCGGCTTGGCCAATGTCGTGGGACGGAGTAAATTCTTCCGGGGAGTGGCTGATGCCACCTCTACTAGGAACAAAGAACATGGCAGTGGGCAGCTCGTGGCCTAGAATCATCGCATCATGGCCGGCCCAACTGGGCTGCACTTGGTAGGGAATATTCTGGGCTTGAGCTTCTTCAGCAATGAGATTTTTGAGGCCTGCATCCATTGGCAGAGGCGGAATTTGATCCAACTTGGCAATTTCATAGGTAACACCGTATTTTTGAGCTGTATGGTCCAAAAATTTCTGAAACCCAGCCAAAACGGAATCCATCAGAGTATCTGTTTCGCTGCGGATTTCCAGAGAAATCTCAGCTTTGCCAGGAACTACGTTGTTGGCATCAGGTTCTACTTTGATATGGCCTACTGTGGCTACATACTGCCGTTGAGAGGCTAGCGCACTGTTATACACATGGGTGATAAAGGAGGACGCCGCGGCCAAAGCGTCGTGCCGTAAATCCATAGAGGTGGTTCCGGCATGGTTGGCTTTACCTGTAAAAGTAAGGGTGAAATGCCGGATGCCTACAATGGCAGAGACAATACCCAAGGGAAAACCCGCAGTTTCCAAAGCGTTGCCTTGCTCAATATGAAGCTCCAGAAAGCATTTCCCAGGCGGGAAATGGGGTGTGAAGGGATTGCCAGTAAGCCCGGAAGCTTGAAGAAGTTCAGGTAGGTTTTTGCCTTCTCGAGTCATCAAGGCTGTTGGGTCCAGGCCTTTCAGCTTGCCAGTAAGAGCTTGACTGCCAAAGCATACCTTACCAAAACGGGTTCCCTCTTCTTCGGCAAAGGCGATGATGCAAAGCGGCCGAACTGGGCAATAGCCAAGCTGATGCCAATAGTTAGCGATAGCCAGGGGAACGGTAATGCCCAAGGCACCATCATATTTGCCGCCTTGGGGTACGGTGTCTAGGTGTGAACCTGTGTAGACGGGGGGCAGGTCCTGGGTGCCAGGGACAGTCAGAAATAGGTTTCCGCAGGCATCCTGAACGGCAGTAAGACCAATCTTTTGGGCATAATCCATTAGATACCCTTGCGCCTCCTGAAAGGCTGGAGACCAGGATAGACGGGTAGTGCCTTTTCCTTCTGTGTAGCCAAAGTGAGAAAGGGGGAAGAACAGGTCCTCCCAGATTTTTTCTAAAGAAAGCATTCTTAAACCTCCTTATGCAGGGTCGTGTTCCAGATTTCTACAGCCCGCTGGAAATCCTTTAGTAAATCATCTTTGACATTCAGCAAATATTTAACAAAAAAAGTTGATGACACAGTGAAGCTGAGCCGACCTAGTTCGTCATATAACGGAATTGCAAGGCTGCCCACATCATAAACAAATTCCTCAATCTCCGTGGCGTAGCCCTTGCGGGCAATGTCCTCCAACTGCCATAACAGTTGCTCCTTCGTTTTGATGGTGTTAATGGTGTAAGCATGATAGTCAAAATTGTCTAATATATCTTTTCGGCCTTGAGAAATCTGATTGGCCAGCAATAATTTTCCGGAGCTGGTAGCACTAAGCGGCAAATCCGTATATTCAGACATGACAATGTAGTAAGCGGCCTTGGTAGGATAGGCACAGTAGATACTAAATATTTGATTGTGATAAACCATCTGCAAGCTGGTGGAAAAATGATATTTCGTGGCAATTTCATCCAAAAGTGGCTTGAATAATCTAATATAGCGGTTAATGTCCTCGTGAATCATGGATGCTTTAGAAACAAAATAAAATCCCAACTTGTAATTGCCTGTATCAGCATCACGCAGGAGCAGCTGATTTTCTACCAAAGTATTCACCAGGCCTCGGGTGGTATTGATGTTGAGTCCCGTCATTTCACTGATGGAAGCTAAGGAAAGACTAGGGGTAATAAGGGAAAAACAATCTAAGATTTTGATGGCACGTTCTACGGATTGGATGGGTTTTTGTAACTTCTTTTCCATAATGGCTCCTTTTGCTTTCTGTTTTGATGCTATTAGAGTACCACGAATGAAATTTGTTGACAAATCATTTTCATTCGTGGTATAACTCTACCCATAAACTACAATGCAACATAAAAACGACAATGTAGTCAAAACAGAGAGAATGACTATGAGTTGCAGGTAGTTAATCGAGGGGAGTAGGAGGCATGACGAACATGCAAACAGAAGCAAAGAAGTACACGCTCAGTGACAAAATGAAATCACTGGGACCTGGGTTCCTTATTGTAGGATCCTTCATTGGACCGGGCACGGTTACCAGTTCTACTAAAGCCGGTGCGGACTACGGCTTAAGCTTGTTCTGGTGCGTAATTTTCTCGGTAATTGCAGTTATGGTCATGCAGGGAATGGCTGCCCGACTGGGCATTGTAACCCAAATGGGCTTGGCAGAAAACCTGGTGAAAGATTTTGAAGACCGCCCTCTTTTGCGGAATCTGCTTTGCGGCCTGGTGGCCGTAGCCATTACCATTGGTGGGTTTGCCTATATGAGCGGCGACTTGACTGGTACCGCTATCGGCATCAGCGCCTTAACCGGCGTTTCTACCCGCATTATTGCTCCTATTTGGGGCCTATGCATTTTGTTGATTCTGAGCTTTGCCGGTGATGCCGTTAAGTATCTGGAAAAGCTTCTGGGCATCTGCGTAGTAATTATGGCTGTGGTGTTCCTGGTAACCATGATTGTGGTGAGACCAGACGTCGGAGATTTGCTGGCTGGCTGCGTGCCTAATATTCCCCAGGGTGGCCTGATGACTTGCCTATCCCTGATTGGCACTACAGTAGTACCCTACAACATGTTCCTTCATGCAGCTTCTGCCAAACGGACTTGGCATTCTACAGATGAACTTCCACTGTGCCGTTTTGGTACCAACATTCCCATGATCATCGGCGGCATTGTTACCGGTGCCATTATGGTAACTTCTGCTACGGTGATGTACGGCATGCCAGTTCGGAATGCTATGGATATGGCTGTTCAGCTGCGCCCTACCTTGGGAGTTTGGGCTGAACCGTTTATGGCTATTGGCCTGGTGGCCGCCGGCGTTTCTTCTGCAGTCTGCACTCCTATGGGTGTATCCTACGTATTGGCTGGTCTATTCAAATGGAAAACCGATCGTTCTGACAAACGTTACACCATCACCAATTTCCTGGTGCTGATTACCGGTATCGTTGTTGCTGGTATGGGTTTTAATCCGATTGCATTAATTATGGCAGCACAAATGGTCAATGGCATAGTCCTGCCAGTTGTGGTAGGCGTTACCATCTATCTGACCTGCCGTCATGGGATTATGGGCCAATTTGTTAACAGCAAGCTGGAAACGGTCTTGGGTGTTGGCATCTTTGGAATTTCCCTGGTGCTAGGTCTGAGCAGTGTGGTCAGCCTGATGTAAGTAAAAACACATTGCATATATTGTGAATGGTGTTCTATTAATAAAAGGAGATGTTCTTAGATGAAAGAAAGCAAACCTTGTATCTACGATCCTGCATTTTTGCCCACCAATATCTATAGCGGGGTTCCGTCCTTTTTGAATCTGTCCGTTCTGGAAAAGAAAGAAGACTTGAAGAAGGTGGATGTGGCAGTCCTGGGTGTGCCTTGGGAAGGCGGCTGCACCATTGGCGGCTATTCCTCCTGCACAGAAGGTCCCAAGTCCATCCGTACAGCTTCTATCCGCTACACTGGTTATCTGCCTGACTTCGATTTGGATTCCTTATCCGTATTGAAGGCTGGAGATTATGGCGATTGTGCTGTACAAAACGGTAACTATGACTTCACCTTCCAACAGATTCGGGAACGGTACGGTGAAATTGTGGATGCAGGGGCTGTTCCCATCTTGTTTGGCGGCGACCATGGTATTGCTTATCCGGCCATCAGTGAATTGGCCAAACGCCATCCCAAACGTGTAGGAGTTCTGCATTTCGATGCCCATTTGGATAACTACAATGCTTTTGGTGACGATGACCTGTCCCGGTGTTCTCCTTTCTACCGTCTGTACAATGATCCTAACATGGATGCCACCAAGATTGTGCATATTGGTATCCGGGGACCCAGAAATCACCAACAAGAACGGGAAAATGCCAAGAAGTTTGGTGCTACCGTAATTCCCTGCTTTGAAGTAAAGAAAAATGGTTGGGAAGCCTCTATCAAGAAAGCCATTGAAATTGCTTCTAAAGATACGGATGTGCTGTATGTTACTATTTGCGCTGACAGCCTGGATGCTGCCTTTATGCCCCAAGGCCCGCAAGATATGGCAGGCCTGACCAGCTTTGAACTTTTGATGATGGTGCATGAAGCTGGCTTGGCAGGTGCTTCTTCCCTGGACTTTGTGGAAATTTATCCGGAAAATGGTACGCTGCAAACCGCTTCTCATGTGGGCTGCTGGGCTGCTCTGTACTTTATGAATGGGCTGGCGGAATACCGTTTGAACCATAAGAAATAAGAAGTACTGTAATAGGGGGAGTATAAATGGCAATGGAAAAAGTGGACAAACCCGTGAATATGTTTGTCCTATTTGCCCGGTTCTTCTCTATCCTGGCTAAAAACCTGGAGAAGAAATACGGTGCAGAAGGTCTGGACTTACTGAAAGAAACCGTCATTGAATGGGGCGTTGCCAGAGGCAAGGATATTGCCCATCGTGCAGCCCAAAGCGGTAAAACCAATGATCTGGAAGCTTATCTGCCCAGTTACGATATGGAACGCAGTGAGCTGTTCGGTGCTGAAACCAAATATACGCCGGATGAAATCCATCAGGATTTTGACCGCTGCGTATTTGCCCAAACCTGGATAGACGCCGGAGAGGAGAAATATGGCCGCATTTACTGCGAGAATATCGATCCGGCCATTGTCAAAGGCTACAATGAGGATATGGAATGCATCCATGACCACATCATGTACAAAGATGGGCATTGCACTTTCTGTTTTAGAAAAAAGAAGAAATAAGAAAAATAAAGGAAAAGCGCTGCAGTTAAATTAGGCTGCAGCGCTTTTCTCTATGGTGACAGGATGATTTATACTGGTTTCTTGTCACCAAAGTACTCTTTGACAAGGGAAATAAAATAGTTTTGGGCTTCGTTACATACATAACCTGACCGGGTGCCAATCAAAAATTCAGAGTAGCTGGGTTGCTTTCCGATGGACAGGTAGACGGGAGACTTCTCGTAATTTTTGAAATAGCGAATGCAGATATCATAACAGAAGGCTACGCCCATGCCCCGGCTGGCTAAGGCCAGACAGGTATCTAAACTGCGCAGGATGGTCATAGGCGGATGCAGATGATAGGTGGAAAGAAGCTGCTGCCCAAAACGGGCAACTTGGGCCTGCTGAGGGTCATTGCTGTAAAATACCATATCCTTAAAAAGGGAAAGATCAATCCAAGGGTGGGAGAAACCATCACGCTGTTGTATATATTTTTGATAAGGAAAATCCTGGGGGATACACAGCAGGACTTCCTCTTGATTGATATGGATATAATCAAGGTTGCGATTGCGGGTAGGCTGGGAATAAATGGCTAAATCTACTGCACCGTTCTCCAGCGCAGTTTCCGCTTCACTGATAGGTCTTTCGAAAATTTCAATATGGTAATTAGGGTACCGTTCTTTGAACAGCGGCAGTATTACTGGCAGAACGTAGGCTCCTCTTACAGGGGTGATGGCTAAACTTAAAATTCCTTCCGTATGATTGACTGCTTGTTTTAGGGTGAAACGGAGTTTGTCCTGCAGCAATAAGATTTGTTCTCCGGTCCGAAGGAATTCTTTTCCTGCATAGGTAGGCTGCATTTGCTTGTTAATCCGCTCAAAAAGAGGCGTACCTATCTCTTGTTCCAGTTTTTGCAAAAATTTGGTCAGGGAAGGCTGGGCCACATATAGCATTTCTGCTGCTTTGGATAGGGTGCGATATTCAGCAATGGCTTTAACGTAGGTGAAATCACGGAAGTCCATTTGTCCTCATCTCCATTCTAGGGATATCTTTATTATAATATATAGTCTAAAGGAATAAAATATATAATATTTATATATTTTTAATATACATAAACTCGTGCCATAATATAAGCAGATAAACAGAAAAATAAGACAAAGAGGTGAGGCAGTAATGAAAAAAGGCTATATGGAAACTAGCGATCATGCCTTTATTTATTACGAGGATACGGAACAGGGTGATGATACCATTTTGCTCATTCCAGGACATATGTGTACCACCAAGTTCTATCAAAGAAATGTTGTGGAATTGCAGAAAAAACATCGGGTAGTCTGCATTGACAGCCGGGGTTTTGGGAATTCGTCGAAACCATTGCAGGGCAACTCTATTGCTCGGCATAGTGAGGATATTCACGAAATCATCGAGTATCTTCAACTGAAGAAGGTGCTGCTTCTTGGCTGGTCCCTGTCCGGCAGTGTGGTGGTTACGTACGCACATCGCTATCATGACGAAAATCTACAAGGGTTGGGGCTTTTAGATTGTTGTTTATTCCCGTTTTCCCCAGATGATTGGAACTCCTACAATTTAAAAAACTATAACATGGACGGCTGGAATCAGAAATATCGGTTGTGGTATGCAGATCCGGAACAGTATATCGATAACTTCTGCAATCGGGTAAAAGGGACATTATCAGAGGAAGCTGCTGCCATGGTGCGGGAAGAAATTAGAAAAACCCCACCTTGGATTGGTTTTGCTCTCCACAGTGATTGGTGTCATCAGGACTGTACCCCTTATTTAAAAGAACTTACAGTGCCGGTGATTATTTTCAGCGGCAGTTCTCTGGGGCATAAACCTTCCATGGGAAAATATTATGAAACGTTGATTCTCACTTATCATGAGCATCACATTTATGAAAACGGCGGCCATATGCTGTTTTGGAGCGAAAGCGAAAGCTTCAATGCACAGTTGGAAGCATTTTTAGCTAAAATCCGATAAGATCTGCTGCAAAGGGGGCGCTAGTATGTCAGTTGGTTACATTGCCTTGATCATCGTCCTTACGGTGAGCATTTTGATTGTTTTGGTCAGCAAATTTAAGCTGCACGCCGCTATTTCCTTGTATATAACCTCCATGCTGCTTGCCATTTTGGTCGGTACGCCAATGGAAAAAATCCCTAAGATGATTAATGATGGCTTTGGAAATACCTGCAAAGGCATTGCTATGGTCATTTTTCTGGGATCTTTGTTGGGTATTATTTTAAATAAGACCGGTGCCATTGTTAAATTAACGGATTCCTTGGTGTCGTTTTTCGGTTCGAAACGGGTCCTTTGGGCTTTGGGTATCAGCTGCTTTATTTTGGGCGTTCCTGTTTTCCCAGATACAGTCTTCCTTTTGGTGATTCCTCTGTGCACCAATTTAGCGAAGAAAACGGGAATTTCCATGATGGCCTTTATTGCGGCTATTCAGACAGCGTTGATTACCAGTTCCCTTGTTCCGCCTACACCGGGGCCTGTGGCGGCAGCCGCTGCCCTTAACCTGCCGTTAGGAATCGCGATTCCCTGGGGCATTCTAGTTTCTGTTCCAGGAACCATTGCAACAGTGCTGTATGCCTATTATTTAAAAAATGATCAAATTCCCCTTAATGAAGTTTATTTGAGCGATGGTGGAGATCAGCAGGAAAATGTTCCGAATATGAACTTTAAAAAAGCCATTGCTCCTATTATTCTTCCGGTCATCTTGATTGTGCTGCAAACTGTGAGCGCAGCCTTTATGAAGGGCAGCTTCTTTGCAAGATTGATGCTGTTTATTGGGGACCCCATGTCAGCGTTGTTTATCGGCTGCTTATATGCGCTGCTCACCCAAGTCAAGGATTGGGTACACAATATGGATATTCGGGGTAAATGGGTAAATTCTGCTCTGCTTGACTGCGTAGGCCCTGTATTCATCACAGCCTTGGGCGGTGCTCTGGCTTCCTTTATTAAAGGTTCGGGTGTTGCCGGAATCTTGGCTCACGCTATTGTGGATGCACATATTCCTGGTATTTTTGTGCCGATGGCCATCGGTTTTCTGATTCGGACGGCAGCAGGTTCCAATACCTTGGCAATTGCTACAGCAGCTGCGCTTTGTGGACCGATGCTGGATATTTTGGGCATTTCCAACTTGGCTGCTTATTTGGCCATTTGCTCCGGATCCATTGCAATTGCTCATGCCAACAGTTCTGGCTTTTGGCTGATTTGCTCTTTGGCAAATTTGAATTTCAAACAAGGCATGCGCAGTGTAGGATTGGTTTCTGCAGTATCTGGTGTATTCTGCATGGCCTTTACGTTGGTACTGTACTTTGTAGGGATTATCTAAACGCATACAAAAAGAGAATAGAGAAATTTTGGCCGCTAGCAAAAGAATTGTGCTTTTGCCAGCGGCCTTTTTTGCCTTAAATTTTATAAAAAAAGGCCTCCTTATTGCCATTTAGTATTAATTGCATGCTTAGTTAATCAAGATAGCTTTAATGAGAAGCAATTATTTTCCGAACGAAGAGAGGATTACTGGATTAAAAAAGTTTGCAGAATAACCGGCAGAATTCCTCATATGACAAAGATAATAACTGAAAAATATGAAGAATCTGCCTGTAAAAACAAGAAATATAACGTCAGAAGTCAATTCAAGGAATGTTATGTATATATCATAACATTAATAGATATAATAATATAATTGTTCGTAAAATGAGAAAAGTAATTGACAAAATATTTACAGGAACATACAATGAAGTTGAATTTAGAAATATATTACATACTACATTTTAATTTAGGAGGGAAGTTAGTTATGAAAGTCAGCATTGCACAGATGGACATGAAATTTGCAGATCCTGAATTTAACTTTAAACACGCAGAAGAACTAATTAGAAAAGCTGCACTAGAAAAACCAGATGTGATTGTATTGCCGGAAACCTGGAATACGGGTTTCTTCCCGGATAAGAATTTGGCATCATTAAGTGATCAAAATGGTGAAAAAACGAAAGAATTATGCGGTGGATTAGCCAAAGAATTGAATGTAAATATTGTGGCTGGTTCTGTCTCAAATGTAAAAAACGGAAAAGTATACAATACAGCTTTTATTTTCAATCGTTCGGGAAATTGCATCGCGGAATATGATAAAATTCATGCCTTTACTCCGATGAAGGAAGATGTTGCCTATCAAAAGGGGGATCATCTGGCTTTATTTGAACTGGATGGGCATCGTTGCGGGATGATTATTTGCTATGATATCCGTTTCCCGGAATTGACTCGGGCTTTGGCTGTGAAAGGTATTGATATCCTCTTTATTTCTGCTCAGTGGCCAGCTGTTCGTCGTACCCATTGGCAAATTCTCACTAAAGCACGTGCTATTGAGAATCAAGTTTTCCTGGCAGCTTGCAACTCTTGCGGAAAAGCAGGTGAAACTGTATATGGAGGAACTTCCTGCCTGCTGAATCCTTGGGGCGAGGTTATTCAAGAAGCTGGGCCTAGTGAAGAAATTATTTCTGGTGATTTTGATTTTGAGATTTTAAAAGGGATTCGTTCCAGTATTAACGTATACGTGGATCGCCGCCCTGATTTATATGCAAAATTCTAAGGAGGCAGGAACTATGTCAATGGTACGGTTTCAATTGGAAAAAGGCGGTAAAGTAAGTGATTTAGATATAGTTTATGATGATTTGTATGCAATTGGGTATGCGGGCCGGAATATGGCAAAAACGTTAGAACATATCCAGGAACTGAAAGAACGTTTTGGTGTTCCTGCTCCCAAACTGATTCCTACGATTTTCCAAATGTCCAATATGTTGCTGACTCACGATTTGGATATTCATTTTGTCAGCCATGATACCTGTGGGGAAGTGGAATATGTCATTATTACCCAAGGTGAAAAGGTTTATATCGGTATTGGCAGTGACCATACGGATAGAAAGCTGGAAGGGGAAAGCGTGCCCAAAGCCAAGCAGGTATGCCCGAAGCCTATTGGCGGTGTGGTTTGGGACTATGATGATGTAAAAGATCATTGGGACGACATTAAATTAAACTCCTACCAGGTTGTGGATGGTAAGGAAACCCTGTATCAAGAGGGCGGCGTAAAGGACATCCTGCCGGTGGAACGGATTTTGGAAGAGATGCATAAACGGGTAGAAGCTATTCCCCGCAGCATTATTTTCTCCGGTACGGTGCCTGTGAAATCTGGTTTCGTATTCGGCACACATTTCAGAGGGGAGATGATTGATCCTATCTTGAACAGAAAATTAACCTGCCAATACTCTGTCCATGAAATTAGTGAGGAGGAACGGTAAAGATGGGTAAAACACTGAAATTATTAGGCATGGCTCTACTTTCTCTTACGGTGATGCTCACTGCCGGGTGCAATAGTGGCCCAAAAGGTCCGGATAAAGACGGTGTTTATACAATTAAGTTCGGTTCTACCGGGAATGACCAGCATCAGTACACCGTTTATGGAAAATACTTCAAACAGAGAGTTGAAGAATTAACCAATGGTAAAGTAAAAGTGGAAATTTATCCCAACAATGCCTTGGGTAATGAACGGGAAATGGCCGAATCTGTTTTGATGGGAACTATCGAAATGTGCTGTGTTACTTCTGACGGCACGCTGCCTTCCTGGGTGCCTGAAACGCAGATCCTCTCCATTCCTTACTTGTTTGCGAATAAAAAAGAAGCCTATTACGTATTGGATAATACCTTACAAAATTATTTGGAACCCAAATTCGAAGCTAAAGGTGCCAAGCATTTGGCTTTTGCTGAACTGGGCTTCAGACATTTCACCAATAACGTAAGACCTGTAAAAACAGCCGCTGATATGGCTGGCTTAAAAATCCGTGTACAGGAAGCTCCGGTTTGGTTTGCCTTGATGCACGACTTAAATGCTACGGCAACGCCAGTACCGTTTGCAGAACTGTATACAGCTTTACAGCAGGGCATGGTTGATGGGGAAGAAAACCCTATAGCTTCTATTGCCAGTTCTAAATTCTATGAAGTGCAGAAATATATGAGCTTAGATGGCCACACCTATGCTGCAGGCAGTGCCTTGATCAATAAAAAGTTTTATGACAGCCTGCCTTCGGAATACCAAAAGGCTGTGGATGAAGCAGCTATTTATGCAAGGGATGCTCAAAGAGCTGACATTAACGGGAAAGAACAGGCAATGTTGGCAGAAATGAAAGCTGCTGGCTTGCAGGTCGATGAAGTCGATATTGAATCCTTTAAGAAGGCTACAGAAAATCTGTACAAAGAACCGGCTGTTGCTAAATTGGTGAAACCGGAATTGGTGGAAATGGTGAAAGAAGCCATTAAAACCATGCCGAAGTCTTAAAAAGGAGGGGCACAAATGAACATTCTTTCCGGAATTGATCGGATTCTCACAGCGTTGATTCGCTTTGTGCTGGGGCTGTCCTCCTGCGTCATCTTTGTTGTAACGTTTCTGGCTGTTATCTTTAGATATGTGCTGCATTCTCCATTGCCATGGTCACAGGACGTTATCCGGTTGGCTTTCACGTATATGATTTATTTTGGTGCTGCCTATTGTGTTCGAGATAATTCTCATTTGAACGTGGATGTGCTGCTGACCTTGCTTAGCAAGAGAAACCGGAAAATCGTTGAAATCATTATCAATTTTGTGTTGATGGGATTCTTCATTTTCTTGGTGAACTTTGGTTTTTCCTTTGCACAGATGGGGTATATCCAAACTACCTCATATTTGCTGCTGCCTATGACTTACTATTATGCAGGGATTCCTCTTTCTGCAATCTGCATGATTTTCTATGTAATCCAAAATATTGTGGCACAGATTAAAGAGCTAAAGGAAGGAGGAGAAGAAGCATGAGTATTATCCTCGCTTTATTTGCCCTGTTCTTGGTTGGTATTCCCATTTCTTTTGCCCTTGGCTTGGTGTCCGTAGGGGTTCTGGCTGGTCAAGACTTTAACCTGTTGATTGTAATTCAGCGGATGTTTGGCGGGGTGGACAGTATCGCCCTGATTGCAATTCCTTTGTTTATGCTTTCCGGGGAATTGATGTTCAGAGGTGGGATGTCTAAGCGCCTGGTGGATTTTGCAGATACCCTTTTGGGGCATTTGCCCAGCGGCCTGGCCATGGTAAGTATCCTGGCCTGCATGTTCTTTGCAGCAATTACCGGTTCTGCTATCGCAGCAACGGCTGCCATTGGCGGGATTATGATTCCGCTCATGAAGGAAAAAGGATATGATTATACCTTTAGCTCACCACTGCTGGCTTGTGGCGGATCTATTGGACCGATTATTCCTCCTTCTATTCCTTTGCTGGTATATGGCACATTGGCGAATGTCAGCGTAGGTGCCCTGTTTATCGGCGGTGTCGTTCCTGGTATCCTAATGGGTATCGGTCTGATGATTTTCTGCTACTTTATTGGCAAGAAAAGACACTATGTAGGCCGTGAAAAGGCTGCTACGCTTAAAGAAATTTTGGCAACAGGCAAAGATACGGTACTCGCACTTTTGATGCCCATCATCATTATTGGCGGCATCATGACCGGTATTTTTACCCCTACTGAATCTGGTGCAGTTGCTGTATTCTATGCTCTGGTGGTCAGCGTATTGATTTACCACCAAATGAATTGGAAGACCTTCTGGGAAGCCCTGGTCAACAGTGCTAAGAGCAGCGGTCAGGTGCTGATTGTAGTAGCCTGTGCTTCCTTGTTTACTTGGGTAATCACTGTAAACCAGGTGCCTCAAGTGGTAACGGCCTTCCTACAGGCAACGATTCATAACAAATATGTATTGCTGCTGGTTATTAACATTATCCTGCTGATTGCGGGGACCTTTATTGATACTACTAGTGCCATCGTAATCTTTGCTCCACTGTTTATCCCTCTGGTAAAAGCTATGGGCATTGATTTGGTACATTTTGGCTTAATCATTGCGGTGAACCTGACCATCGGTATGTGTACTCCTCCTTTGGGGGTATGCCTGTTCGTATCGGGTTCTATTGCCAAGATTTCGCTGAAGGACCAGATGCATGATCTGCTGCCCATGCTGGGTGTTCTGTTGGTGGTACTGCTTTTGGTAACCTACATTCCGGGTTTGACACTGTTCCTGCCCAGTATCTTCAAGTAATTCCTGCCAAAACCTAGCGTTTCGTACAATTTGTCATATAAATAGGGTGTGTCCGTTTTGGATGCACCCTATTTATGTGTATGAAGGTCGGGAGAGAAAGTGGAGAGCAAGAAATAAGAAATTTTTACGATAGGGAGGCATAGAAACAAAATACCAATATGTTGAGTAAAAAAATTATCGCCCGGAATTTTTTCTGATTCTGTTGTATAATAGTAACACTAATTGGAATATTTACAGGGAGTTATCAGTATGACGGAAAAACCGGATCAGTCTCTATTTACAAATCAAGGCCCGCTAAAAACCAATAGCTTAAAAAACCAAGCCTATCGCCAAATTAAGGATGCTATCTTATATCGGCGGTTGAAGTTGGATGTAGTCTATTCTCAAGATGATATTTGCAGTCAATTGGGTATTAGCCGCACTCCAGTACGAGAAGCACTTATAGAGCTGCAAAGTGAGGGCTTTATTGAATTTGTTCGTGGCAGAGGGTTTAAAGTTGTCGAGATTACACGCCAGGAGGCCTTGGGAATTATTGAACTCCGGCAGGAAATAGAAATTTTTGGCGCTTCTTTGGCAGCAGAACGAATCACGGATGCGCAGTTTGACGAATTAAAGAAACTTTATCAAGAGATGTTGGACGCTGGCGCAGATAGTGAATCCAGTGTGCTGTATCGGCTGGATTATAAATTTCACGCCTTAATCTTTGCCGCAACGGGAAACAGCTGGCTGGAAGAATTGAACGTAAAATTGCGGGAAAATTTCCTGCGGATTGAAACCCAACGAGCTTTTGCTACCCGCACGGCGGCTAAACAAGTATTTGGAGAACATCTTAAAATTTTGAATGCCATGGAAGCTCGGAATCCCACAGAAGCCAAGCGCGCGATGAAGAATCACATGAAGCATACGTTTAAGAGAACGTTGGTCAATATTATTTCTTTGGCAGAATAGAAATAAAAGAAAAGATAGGAAGCAGCAGGAAAATCTTTGCGATTTCCCTGCTGTTTTTTTCGCTCTCTAAAGCTATTGCATACGCAAATCGTACAATTGCTGTAATAATTTGGAATATACACAACAAAAACGTTGTTAATCTGGCCGCTAAAGACTGTTGGATTCTTCCATGGGTATATCGTTATAATGCAAATAGAAGAAAATTATTTGAGGAGGCGTTTATGATGAGTGCGGCGGCGATGTCACTATTGGTAATTTTAGTTCTAGCGATTGTATTGGTTTGGGACCGTTTCCCCATCGATATGGTTGCTCTGGCAGGTGCAATTGCATGCGGCTTGCTGGGTTTGATCAAGTACCCGGATATTTTTATTGGTTTTGGCGGAACTTCCACCATTCTGTTGGTAAGCATGATGGTTGTAGGTTCATCTCTATTCTATACTGGCTTGGCGAAAAAAATCAGTATGGCGTTTCTGAAGGTTACCGGTGATTCGGAAAATGGCCTGATCATCACGGTTACCCTGCTGGGGGCTCTCTTGTCTTCCATCTGCAACAATATCGGCGTGGTTATGACCTTGATGCCCATTGTTTTAAGTATGTGCAAGACCAGCCATATTTCTCCATCCCGGCTGTTGATGCCCATGTCCTATGGGGCTGCAGTAGGTGCTATGCTGACGCTGGTAGGTACGGTAACTTCTGTTATAGCTAGCGCAGTACTGAATGAAATGACTGGCAAGAGCATTGGCTTTGTGGAACTGGCTTGGCTTGGTGTACCGCTGACTCTGGCAACGGTGGTTTACATGGTCACCCTGGGCAAGAAGCTAATTCCCAACTATGATATTGATATGAGCAAAATCGAAATCGTGGATGATACCATGGCAGATACCAAAAAGATGTGGATTTCTGGTATTATCCTGATTGCCGTAGTTATTGGCATGGCTTTTGCACCCAAGAGTTTCCCACTATACATGATTTCCAGTATTGGAGCGTTGATCCTGATTCTCACGGGGTGTATTTCCACTAAACAGGCCTATAGCAGCATCAGTTGGACCACGGTGGTAATCTGCGGTGCCATGATGGCAGTCAGCGGTGCTGTCAGCAAGACCGGCGGTGCCAAATTGATTGCTGACTGGGTAGTAAGTGTAATTGGCGGCAATGCCAATCCCTATGTGATTACGGCAGTCTTCTTCCTAGTGGTCATGGCTTTGACCCAGTTCCTGTCCAATATTTCTACTATGGCACTGATGGCTCCCATAGCTATTTCTATTGCTAATAGCGTAAATGTTGACCCGCTGGCTATGGCTATCGTGGTGGCTGTAGGCGTTAACGCGGCGTACCTGACTCCTGTAGGTACCCAGTCTCTGACAGTTATTGCAGAACCTGGCCATTACAAGTTTACGGACTTCTTTAAGGTGGGCCTTCCTATTGCAATCATCAACTTTATTTTGGTGATGATTATTGTTCCGCTGAAGTGGTTCTAAGCGTAAGACAGGCAAAGGAGAAAAAATGGACAAGTCGATTTTGAACGGTATTATTGATACGCATATTCATACGGCACCGGATCCTTATACGAAACGGCGTTTTGATGATTTTGAGATTGCCAAGCAGACCCATGAGTATAAAGCTCGCTGCATTGTGATTAAATCTCATGCGATGGAAACGGCTGCAAGAGCCCAGTTAGTGAATAAGGAGTATGATGACCTGGATGTGTTTGGCGGTATCACGCTGAACCAGTGGGTTGGCGGCTTTAATCCCTATGCAGTGGATGCAGCCATTCATTTGGGTGGTAAGATTGTCTGGCTGCCCACACTGTCTTCCTTAAATGATCGCGAAAGCAAGGGAAAGAGGGGAGGTCTGTACTGCCTGGATACTTGGGGGCATGTACGGGCGGAGTTGGTCGAAATTTTAAAGCTTATTGCGGATGCCGATATAATTCTTGCTACAGGGCATATCGACTATACGGAAATGGTTGCCGTAGTGGACAAGGCAAAAGAAGTGGGCGTCAAGAAAATTATTGTCAACCATCCGGAATTGTTCCGAACAAAATTGACGGTAGAACAGCAGCTGAACCTTACCCAGTATGACGTATACTTTGAACGGACCTTCGGTATGCTGGATCCGATGCATCAGCATATGCCTATTGCCCTGGAAAACATCCAAAAAGTGGGTGCAGCCAGTACCATACTGGCTACAGATGTGGGGCAGGTCAACAACTTGGACTGGAGCGATGCTTACTTCACTTTCATGAAATATTTGCTGGAGCATGGCATTTCTCAAGCCGATATGGAAGTAATGACCAAGACTAACCAAAAGAAACTGCTGGGCCTTGCGTAAGCGCAGTTAAACCATCTTGTTGAAAATTGAATTATTTTAGCTCTTCATAGGCTAGCGTTTGAAACACTGGCTCATGGGGAGCTTTTATTACTGTGAAAAAAGTCACAGTTATTACATTTCATACGAGTTTTAAACGCTGGTATTGCAGGCTGGACGTATGGCGTAAGGGCTAAGGAGTACAGGTAAGAAGGAAAAGCTTCTCTTATAGGAAACGTCTATTCCAAATAGTCAAAATATAAATAATTTATTGGTTGACGAAACCGGAAAAGTGTGGAAAAATTAAGAAAGATGGCGTAAATCAATCGCGTTGAGGGAGGAAAGCTAACAATATGAAAAGTACATTTGTGATGGCTCAATTACAAGCGCTTCCAGATCCTAAAGATAATTTGGAGAAGGCAGAACAGGCAATTAAAGATGCAAAAGCCCAATATAACCCGGATTTTATGGTATTCCCGGAACGGTTTATGTTCCAATATCCGGAGGGAACGGATCGGAAGACCATTCTTTCTGCATCTCAGCCCATCAATGGTCCCTTTGTTACGGCTATGAGAAAGCTGGCCAAGGAATACGGGGTCTGGATGGTCTTTGGCATGAACGAAACGGTGCATGATGACAATGATGACCGGAACTACAATACTAGCGTTATGGTGGACAACAACGGGGAAATCAAAGGCACCTACAGAAAGACCCATTTGTATGATGCTTTTGGACACCAGGAATCTGCTGATACGAAACCGGGGAATGAACTGTTCAACCCGGTAATGACGCCTTTTGGCAAGATTGGGATGTTCCTGTGCTACGAAATCCGCTTCCCGGAAGTGGCCCGGGACCAGACGGCCAAAGGGGCTGACATTATCATTATGCCGGCAGCCTGGGCCAAAGGGGATTTGAAGAGCCTGCATTTCAAGACCCTGATTACTTCCAGAGCCGTAGAAAATACGGTGTACGTGCTGGCCTGCGACCAATGCGGCCCGTCCTATCTGGGCGAAAGTATTGCCGTAGATCCTATGGGCGTATCCGTGGGCGGCGGCAGTGAAGAAGAAGAACTGATCCCCGTCCGGATTGATACCGACCGGATCAAGAGCGTACGGAAAAAGCTCCCCTCCTTCAAGAACCGGAGACCGGACGTATATCTGGTAAAATAAGCGGAAAACGTTGGGAAACTGCACAAATAAAAAAGCATCGCCGGAAGGGTCTAGCCTTTTCCGGCGATGTTTTTTTGTACGGCAGCTGAAATGCCAAAAAACGTTTTTTTGCATTTCAACACCTGAGGCTTCAGTGCTGCTGTCTGAATATTTGTCTCTGAACTTACGAAATCAAGGGGAAATCTCCCAAATGGTTAATGATTTTCTTATACCGGCCGAACTCCTCCCGAATTAATTGCAGCATCACTTGGGCATATTGGGGCAGGGGCTGGCTTTTCAGGGTGACGATGCTGACTTTGGTGGAGGGCAGGTCTCCTTTGAGTTTTACAATCTGGGGCATGCCCAAGGCCAGGCTCTGGCTCTGCCAGCACAGGTACAGGAAAATGGGGGTAATAACGCAGACGCCGTAGGGGGCTAGCCGCAGCATCAGGCGCTGGTTGTTAGTTTCTAAAACGTGGTGGGGGTAGATGGAGTGGGCGGCGTACATTTGGTCAATGGCTACACGGATTTGGTTGGTTTCCGGCCGGTGGAAGAAGGGCAGGTCCTGGAGTTCCAGGAGATCCACGCCTTCCTTCAGGTAGTGCTGGTAGTCCTGCTCCCCGGTTTCCGGCCGGTACTGCAGCAGCAGGGACTTGCTCAGGGCGCAGCACAGGTGTTCTTCCACCAGGGGTTCCAACTGGATATCCCGGGCCTCCGGCACGTTCAGACCTACGCACAGGTCAATCTGGTGGGTGCGCAGCATATCCAGGAGACGGTCGCTGTTGTATTCCTTAATCTGGACTTCAATATGGGGATATTTTTCCTGGTACCGTTCCCAGATGTCCCCGAAAAAGGCTTCGCTGCGCTGGCGGGAGGCACCGATGCGCAGGGTGCCGTAGTGGCCCTGGACCAGGTCTGCAAAGCGGTCCGTCATGTCCTTTTCTTCCTGCAGCATCTGCTGGACGTAGAACAGCATGGCTTCCCCGGCAGGGGTGAGGCGGAAGGCGGGCTTCCGCTCAAACAGGGTAACTCCGTACTGGTTCTCCAGGCGTTTGATATGGGCGCTCAGGGACTGCTGGCTGATGTACAGTTTTTCCGCTGCCTTGGAGATATTGCCTTCTTTGGCAACTTCTACGAAATATTCAAAACCTAGTAAGCTCATACTTTCCTCCACAATCAGATAGCTGTCGATTTTGCAATTAAATACTGTTTTATCATTGTTTGGAAATATGATACCTTAAATACAGATAAAAGAAAAGTACTGGGAGGCTATTTCCTATGTTGAAAATTTTGGATTGTACGTTACGTGACGGCGGCAATGTGGTGGGCAAGGGCTTTGATGCTAATCTGACTTCTATGATGCTGAAAGCACTGATTGACTGCAATGTGGACTATATTGAAATGGGAAACTCCGGCGGCATTGGGGCCTACGAAGTGTCTGGTTTCACCAAGGCGGAAACGGATGAAAAGTATCTGGAACTGATGCAGCCGTATGCGGCTACGGGTAAGGTGGGGATGTTCCTGAATGCCAAACGGTATCGCCAAAAATACGTGGAACTGGCTGCTGCCAATCACCTGGCTTTCCTGCGGGTGGGCGTGGATGCCGATGAACCGGATCTGGCTATTGAACCCATTAAGGTCATCAAAAAGAACGGCATGAAGGCGTTTTATTCTGCTATGAAGGCGTACATCGTTTCTCCGGAAGAACTGGCAGAATCCGCCAAGAAACTGGAAGCGGCTGGCCTGGATGAATTTACCATTATGGACTCTGCGGGCTGCATGCTGCCGGACGAAGTGGAAAAGACCGTGGAACTGCTGACCAAGAGCGTAAGCATTCCCATCGCCTTCCATTGCCACAACAACCTGGCCCTGTCTGCGGCCAATGCCTTGGCTGCCTACCGGGGCGGCGCTTCCGTACTGGACGGCGGGCTTATGGGCATGGCTAGAAGCGCTGGGAACCTGCCTACGGAAGCGGGCATTGCGGTGCTGCAAAAATACGGGGAACTGAAGCATATCAACCTGTACAGCCTGCTGCAATTCATCAACGATGAACTGGAACCCATCATGAAGAAGGACCATGATTACCATAACCCCATTACGCCCTTTGACCTGGTACTGGGCATTACCGGCCTGCACTCCTCCAAGAGCGCTTTGTTCAAGAAGGTGGCAGCAGAAACGGGCGTTAACCTGTACCAGCTGATGGTGCATACGGCGGTTATTGACCGGAAGAATCCGTCTGAAGACCTGATTCGCAAGGTGGCTGGGGAAATCAAGGCATAAGCCAAGGGCTAAGGAGGTAAATGGAATGTTTGAAGTATTGCTGGCAGGGACGTTCCCTGCAGGGACTTTGGAAAGAATGCAGGCTATGGTAAAGGGCACGGACATCAACATCCGGGCCGTGGTGACCGATGAAGAATTTGCCAAGGAAAATGACGTGGACGCCATTGTGCTGCGGATTTTGAAGATGCCGCGGCCGGTGATCGAGCGTTTCTCTTCCCGGCTGAAAATGATTATGCGCTGGGGCGTGGGCTATGATGCCGTAGACGTGGCAGCAGCCCGGGAAAAGAACGTGGACGTCTGCAACACTCCCGGGGCCAATGCCTATGCGGTCAGCGAACTGGCAGTGATGCTGATGCTGGCGGTGGGCCGGAAACTGATCTGCCATGAACGGAAACTCCAGGAAGGGGTCTGGAGCCGGGAACTGTACACGGCCCAAAGCAGCTCCCTGAACCACAAGGTGGTGGGGATTGTAGGCGGCGGCAACATCGGCCGTCAGGTGGCTCAGAAGGTACAGGCCTTTGGTGCCACCACCCAGTACTATGATCCGTTCCGGCTGCCGGCAGAAATGGAAAAAGCCTTTCATATGACCTATGTGGATTATGATACCCTGCTGGCCACTTCCGATGTGATTACCTACCATGTACCCCTGACTGACGGCACCAAGCATATGCTGAACGCCGACAATATCAAGAAAGTGAAGGACGGCGCTATTGTCATCAATACCGCCCGGAGCGGCATTGTGGACGACAGCGTGCTTGTGGAAGCTGTAAAGAGCGGTAAACTGAATGGCGCTGGTCTGGACTGCACCGAGGAATCCCCCATTTCCAAGGAGAACCCGCTGCTCCACGACCCCAACATTGTGGTAACGCCCCATATTGGCGGCACCACCAATGATATCTCCGATTCTATTATGCCCATGATTGTAGAAAATCTGAAGCGGCTGGCGAATGGAGAAGCACCGAAGTACGTGGTGAATCCGGCAAAGTAAGCAGTTGTAGCTAAAAAGGAGTATCTATTATGGCTGTTGACTTAGTCATCAAAAATGGATTGGTTATAGACCCTGTAGATCGAACTGAAAAACAATGCAGTGTGGTGATTGATAATAAGAAGTTTTTGGAACTGGCGGCTCCTGGACAGGAACCGCCAGCAAAAGAAACCATTGACGCTAGTGGCTGCATTGTTACCCCTGGACTTATTGATAGTCACCTGCATATTTTCTATGGGGGTACAGAAAACGGTGTTATCCCTGATGTAACGTTGCTTCCTATGGGCGTTACTGCGGCCATTGATCAGGGAAGTGCTGGTTCAGCAACCTTTGAGACGTTCTATAACTCAGTTCTTTCCAGAACACATATGCATTTATTTGCTACATTAAATATTTCTACCCAGGGCCTGATTACCAGCCGCTATCCAGAAGAATTGAATCCTAAATACACCAATGATAAAAAGATTGAAGAACTGTTTGCAGAATATGGGGAAATTCTCAAGGGTATTAAATTGCGCATCAGCAAAGAAGTGGTGGGAGAATTGGGTATGGCTCCCCTGGAGAAGGCCTTGGAGGTTTCTGCCAAGGTGCATAGCCGGATTGTGGTTCATACTACCAACCCTCCTGTTCCTATTCCTGAACTGCTGCGTTATTTCCGCAAGGAAGATATTTACACCCATGTTTTTGCTAATCGCGGCTATAGTATCCTCCAGGAATCGGGCGAGCTTTATCAGGATATATATGAAGCCAGAAAGCGGGGCGTGATTTTTGATGCAGCTGACGCCCGGGTGCACTACACATTCCCTGTAATCAAGGAAGCTTTAAAAGAAGGTTTCCTGCCTGATACCATTAGTACGGATTTGGTTCATTCCAGCTGCTATCAACCGGGCGTTTTTGGACTGCCTCGGATGCTGAGCAAGTACTTGACCCTGGGGCTTCCCTTGGTTGAGGCAATTCGTGCTGTAACGTACCGAGCGGCCCAAGTGATTCATGAAGAAGACCGGATCGGCTCCTTTAAACCGGGTATTTGTGCTGATGTGGCCATCTTCAAAAAGAAACCTTGCATCACAGAAATGCATGACTACCAAGGAAACACTTTGTCCATGACTCACCTTCTGGTTCCTCAGTGCACTATTTTGAAAGGTGAAGTCGTCTTCCGGCAATTTGATTTTTAAAGGAGAAAACCATGAATACTATAAAAGTTGTACTCAGTGATTTATCCGTTATGAGTCTGCTCCTCCTGGCTGGCTTAGTTATCCGTAAAAAAGTCAGTGTTGTACAGAATTTATATCTGCCCGTATCTTTGATTGCGGGATTCCTAGGTTTGCTATTAGGTCCCCAAGTACTGGGCTACTATACGGGCTTTTCTCTGCCTATTAGTAAGACAGTTGCCCAATGGCCTGGACTTCTAGTTAATATCGTGCTGGGGCTATCCTTTTTTGGTACCAGTTCCTCCAATAACTTTGGACGCTTGGCATTGTCTGCTGTAACCCAAGGAGGGTTGGTTCACCAAACTCAAGTTTGTGTAGGTCTGGCGCTTACCATGCTGATGATGCCATTTTTCCCTAATCTGCCGCTTGCTTTTGGGTTGACGCCTGTGTATGGCTTCCACGGAGGCCACGGAACAGCTAATGCGGCCGGGGCTGCGCTTGCTGCTGCAGGCTGGCCTGACGGGATTGCTGTGGCTAACACCATGGCTACCGCTGGCCTGATTTCCGGTATTGTTATCGGCATGATTATTATCAATATCGGTGTACGCAGGGGTTATGCCCAACTGGTTTCCAAACCTCAGGATGTACCCAAAGATATTCGGGAAGGCATTGTTCCTGTAGAAAAACGTAAACCTTTGGGTAAAGCAGTAACTTATTCTGATGCTTTGGATCCCTTGGCTTTGCAACTGGCTTTCGTCGGCATTATTCTCGGTATGGCTGATATCCTGTCAAAGAGTTTGTCCGGAATCCATCCGCTTCTGAAACAGATTCCTTTATTTGCCTGTGCCATGATTTGTGGTGCTCTGCTTTCCTACATTCTGAAAAAATTAGGATTGAAAGATTATATTGATCGCCCTACCATAAGCCGGATTTCCGGGGTGGCCCTGGACTTTCTGGTTTGCTCCGCCATTGCGACCCTGTCCCTGAAAGCCTTTGCCGTGTACCTGGTTCCTTTGGTGGTTACCATTGTGGTGATGATTGTGGTGAACATCCTGGTGAACTTCTACTTCGGCTGGAAGCTGTTTGATGTGGATTGGTTTGAACGGACAATGGGTGCCTATGGCTTGGAAAGTGGCGTATTGGCTACTGGCCTGATGCTACTCCGGGTGGTTGACCCTGAATTTAAAACTACGGGTCAGGAATCCGCTGCGTCTTCGGCAGCTCTGTGCTATCCTTGGTCCCTGCCCTACGTGATGTTTGGCCCCATGCTGGCCTTTATGCTGCCAGGCTGGATGATGCTGGGCGGAAGCTTTGCTCTTTGGGTAGTCTTCTACATTATTGCAAGAAAATTCTTCTGGCATCCTGAACGCCATTTCAGTGATATCATTTTTGGAAAACAATAATAAGAATGCCCCTCTAAGATTAAAAACTACAGGACTCGATTGTTTCGGGTCCTGTAGTTTTTTCGCGCCTGGGAAAATGAATGTATGAGATGTATCATTCGCCTTAGGCATAATGAAAAATGACGGATTGCTATTTTGCATTTTGCAGAGTGGGTTTTATAATGGAATTAGAATTGTGCGCTGGCGCCTGGGAGCGGGTTTGGCTCTCCCGGCAGCTGCGTGCAAAACGGCGGCAACGCTTTCAGGGCGTGCTTTCCCAACAGGGAAAGGAGCCGGGGAATGCAGGACCGCAGGGAAAGGGGCAGAAATGGAATATTTTACGCTGAATAATGGGGTGAAGCTGCCAGCAGTAGGCTTTGGAACCTGGGATGTACGGGGCGAGGCCGGCAAACAGGTGATTCTAACGGCACTGGAGGTGGGCTATCGTCTAATCGATACGGCCCAAATGTACGGGAATGAGGAAATTGTGGGGCAGGCAGTACGGGAAAGCGGCCTTGCCAGGAAAGACGTCTTTATTACCACCAAGCTCTATCGTCCCAGCTGCAGCTACCAAAAGGCCAAGGAGGGCATTGCCAAATCTCTGGAGGCGCTGCAAACGGACTACCTTGATCTGCTGCTGATCCATGAACCCTACGAGCAGGCGCTGGAAATGTACGAAGCCCTAAAGGAAGCCTATGCAGCAGGCAAAGTTCGGGCCATTGGCATTTCCAATTTTGAACCTAAAGATTACGACCGGTTCCTGAAACAGTGTGGGCTGGTGCCTGCAGTCAATCAGGTGGAAGCCCATGTGTATTATCCGCAGCTGGAACTCAAGGCGCAGCTGGACCGCCAGGGCACGCAGATGCAGTCCTGGGGGCCTTTTACCGAGGGGCGGCGTAATATCTTTGCCCAGCCGCTGCTGAACCAGATTGGGGCAAAATACGGCAAGACGGCCGGACAAACGGCGCTGCGTTATCTGCTCCAAAACGGAATTGCCGTAATTCCCAAATCGGTGCACCGGGAGCGTATGGAGGAGAACCTGCATTGCTTGGATTTTCAGCTGACGCCGGAGGATATGGCCCAGCTTAGCACGTTGAACGAAGGCCGTTCCTTGTTTGGGTGGTATTAAGGACTTTGACGGGCCGGGCAGAATCTCGGTCGTCTTGGGCTGACAAGTCATTTATGGGAGGCATAGCATGAAAAAACTCTTAACGATGACCCTGACGCTGCTGCTGGTGCTGGGGCTGACGGCCTGCGGCCAAACGACTCAGGGTAATTCGGCTGGCAGCAAGGCGGCTGCGCCTGCGGTCGGAGAAAAGACGGCGGCTGGGGAAACCAATCCCGGCCATTTTGATTTGAAAGCTGTCACGGTGACGCTCAACAGCGGCTATAAAATGCCCATTATGGGTATGGGGACCTATTCCCTCAGCGACCAGGTGTGCTACGATTCCATTACTACTTTCCTCAAAGCGGGAGGGCGGCTGATCGACACGGCCTACGCCTACAACAACGAGGCCGCAGTGGGCCGGGCCATCCGGGACAGCGGGGTGCCCCGGGAGGAAATCTTTGTGATTACCAAGCTGTATCCCAGCCAGTATGGGGACCCTGAGGCGGCCATTACCCAGGCGCTCAATACCCTGAATATCGGTTATATCGACATGCTGCTGCTGCACCATCCCGGGGAAGGGGATGTGAAAGCCTACCAGGCCATGGAAAAGGCGGTGGCAGCGGGGAAAATCCACTCCATTGGCTTGTCCAACTGGTACCAGGCGGAGCTGGAGAAATTCCTGCCCCAGGTGCAGATTACGCCGGCCCTGGTGCAAAACGAAATCCATCCCTATTACCAGGAGCCGGACGTGGTGCCCTATATCCAGAAACTGGGTATTACGGTCCAGGGCTGGTATCCGTTGGGCGGCCGGGGGCATAACCAGGAACTGCTGGGGGATAAAACCCTGGCGGCCATTGCCAAAGCCCACGGAGTTACGCCTGTCCAGGTGATTCTCCGGTGGAATCTCCAGCGGGGCGTGGTGGTGATTCCCGGTTCCAGCAATCCCAAGCATATCAGGGAAAATCTGGATTTGTTGGGCTTTAGCCTGACGGACGAGGAAATGGCGAAAATTGCGGCACTGAATCGGAACGAGAAACACGATTGGTATTAAAAAACTGCGCGGCACGAACAGGCTTCGTGTCACGCAGTTTTTTTGTCTTAGCGGTACTTTTTATCCATGGTATGGAGGATTTGGGCGGCTGCCCGAACATCCTCGGTGGTAATGCCTTTGTAGAAAATCATCCGGACGAATTTGTCTAAAATGGGGTTAATCAGCAGCCCCTGTTCCTTGGCCTTGCGGCAGAATTCGTGGTTGGACAGGCCGGTGGGGGTGACATCCAGCAGCAGGATATTGGTTTGGACGGCTTTGGGGTTCGGGGGTACAAGAACGGCCAAATCCTGGAGCAAAGAAGCGCACAGGGCACAGTGGTCGTGGTCCTCCTGGAGCCGGTCCCGGTTGTGCTCCAGGGCATAAATGCCGGGGGCTGCAATGATGCCGGCCTGGCGCATGCCGCCGCCAATCATTTTCCGGGTATCCCGGGCCTCCCGGATAAAGGCCTTGGTGCCGCAGAGCAGGGAGCCAATGGGGGCCGCCAGGCTCTTGGACAGGCTGAAATCTACGGAATCCGTGTACTGGCACAGCCGGGCCACGGTGGTTTTAAGGTGCAGGGCGGCATTGAAAATCCGCACGCCGTCGGTGTGGACGGGTACGTGGTACTGTTGGGCCAATGTGTAGATCTGTTTCAGGCTTTCTTCCGTAATGCAGGTGCCGCCAGAGAAATTATGCGTATTTTCCAGGCAGAGTAGGGAAATACCGCCTTTTTTCAATTGGTCTTCAATGACATTTAGGTCCGGCTGGAAATCTTCATCCAGAGGGTAGGTAGCCCGCTGGAGCTGGCCAAAGCGGGGAGAAAAAGCGGTTTTCTCGCTTTTGTCCAGGTGCTGGAGATTGTTGACCAGTACACGGTCTCCTGGCCGGCACCAGGTAAGCAGGGCCGTCAGATTAGTCATACTGCCGGAGCAGCAGAGCAATCCCGCTTCCTTGCCGGTAAGGGAAGCTGCCAGGTCTTCCAGTTTATTTACTGTGGGGTCTTCGCCCCGGCCATTTTCGTCAATGCGTCCGTCATCACCTACCGGGGCGGTGAGGATGGTTTCCAGCATGGGCAGGTCAGGCTGGGTTAAGGTGTCGCTGCGCAAATCAATCATAGGGGGCCTCCGTAACAGGGAATAAAAAAATAGACAATTTTATTATAGTGCAGAATAGGAGAAGTGCAAAGAATAAAATAAAGGGGAGGGGAAAAATAAATATTTGTCCATATAAACGAACTTATATGTGTCGAAAATGAGAAAAATAAAATTTAAAAAGACAAAAGTACGCGTGTAAAAGCACTGCAACAAAAGAATACACATAATAACAGGTACATGAGTGTATAAAATAAAACGAAAAATAACAAGGAAAATACGAACATTTCCCTATAGAAGGAAAAAGTTGAAACAGGTTTATAGCATATAATATTATAATATTATAATGTTTAAGCGACGCTGAAAATAGGGAGGAGATTGCAGTGACTTGGCAAATGTGGTTGGTAATTGGATTGTTTTTCTGGGTGTTTATTGCCCTGAATTGGAAGATTGCTGATCCGATTATCGTGGGGATTTCGATTCCTACAATACTTGCGCTGACCGGGATTTTGAATCCGGCAACGGCTTTTTCGGATTTTTCCAATTCAACCTGTATGTTCTTTATGAGTATGTTTGTCATTGGACGAGCCATTATGAAAACCGGCCTGGCAGACACCATCGGCAGTACCATCATTAACCTGATTGGCAGGACGGAAAGACGGCTGACCCTGAGTGTGGCGGTAGTTTCTGCCAGCATGAGCGCCTTTTTGAACGATACAGGGACCACCGGGTGCCTGATGCCCATTGTAGGGGCTATGGCCCAAAAGGCCCATGTGAAGCTGTCCCGGATTTACATGACCTTGGCTTTCTTTGCTTCCATGGGCGGTACTATCACTCTTGTGGGTACCACACCTCATATCATTGCCAGCGGCCTCTTGGAAAAAGCCGGGTATCAAGGCTATGGCTTCTTTGAATTTACCAAAGTAGGTCTCCCCATTACCATTATCGGCGGGCTGTATATGTACTTTATTGGCAGCAAAATGCTCCCTGAAGTAGAAACCAGTTATGACGATGTACCTCCGGTAGCCAAGAAGGATAAACGGGGCATGGTGATTACGTCTCTGGTCTTCATTATTTTGGTGGTAGCTATGGCTACCAAGATTATGCCTTTCCATTTGGCTGCTGTATTGGGCAGTATCATTGTGGTAGTTACCAAATGCATTACCGTAGATGATGCCATTTCTTCTTTTAGTATGCCTACCCTGTTCCTGGTAGCCGGTGTGTTCCCCTTGAGCGGCGCCATGGCAAAGACGGGTGTAACCCAAATGCTGATTGGTTTCCTGGGTCAATATACCTCTTCCGTAAGCCCCTATGTGGGAATCCTTTTGATTTCCGGCCTGACGGCTTTCCTGACCCAGTTTATGATGGGCACGTCCTTGTCCGCTATTATGCTGCCCTTGGGCATTGTGTACGCCCAATCCCTGAACTTGGATCCTCGGGGTGTGGTTATGGCCATTGCCGTGGCATCTTCCTTGGCGTTCTGCACACCCTTTGGCACTGGGCCCAACCTGCTGGTGTGGAAACCCGGCGGCTATGAAATCAAGGATTATTTCAAGGTGGGCCTGCCGCTGGTAACCCTGGCTTGGCTGGTAGCTTCCACCATTATCTGGTATTTTTACGAATTTATGAAATAAAGAAGAAAATTTGAGGAGGTCTTGAAAAATGTTTTTGCTGAATGAACGTGTACAAGGTGTGACTCCGGAACTGTTGGATTTGTATGAAAAGGTTTGTCCTTCTACCATTGGTCATATGACTGACTTTGGTTTCATTACCGGGCTAAAGCCCTTCCAGAGCAACTTCCATTTTGTGGGCAATGCGGTAACGGTGCAGCTGCCCCATATGGATTCCATTGCCATCCATAAGGCCGTGGATGTGGTAAAACCGGGAGATGTGCTGTGCGTCAATACTTGCAGTGAATACGACCGGGCTCCTTTGGGCGAACTGGTGGGCTATGCCTATAAGACCAAAGGCGTGGCTGGGGTTATTATTGATGGCTGCATTACAGACGTGAAAGCCTTGAAGGAAATGGGACTCTTGATTTATTCCTATGGCGTCAGCGCCCTGACTACCCGCAGTCTGGGTATTGAAGGTATGATCAATGTACCCATTGCTATCCAGAATGTAGTGGTAAAACCTGGTGACCTGGTGGTGGCTGATGATGATGGCATTTTCGTAGTGGATCCCAAGTTTGCCAAGGAATACGGCGAACGGGCCATTGCCAAACAAAATGGCGAACCGGCTACCAAAAAGCGCATTGACGCTGGAGAAAGCCTGCCCCATATCAACGGAAACTACAAATATTTTGAGAAAGCGTGAGCGGGATGGGAGCGTTAGAAGTAGAGGCGAAAGCCTTTATAGAACAAGATCAGGAGTATATCCGGTCTTTCCGCCGGAATATGCATCAGCATCCGGAGCTGAGTTATAAGGAATTTGCAACAACCCAGCGGATTGCTGCAGAATTGGAAAAACTGCCAGGTGTGGAAGTAACTACCTGGGAAGGAAAAACCGGAGTAATGGGTGTTCTGAAAGGTGGTAAACCCGGTAAGGTGTTGGCTCTGCGGGCGGACATCGATGCTCTGCCCATGACCGAAAAATCCGGACTGCCTTTCCACTCCTTGGAGTCCGGGGTGGCCCATAGCTGTGGCCATGACCTGCATACTTCTGTACTGTTGGGTACGGCCCGGGCACTGAGCCAGGTCCGGGAAAATCTGCCAGGTACAGTGAAGTTTATTTTCCAATGTGCGGAAGAAGCTTTGGGTGGTTCCGAAAGCATGATTGAACGGGGTGTCCTGGAAGACCCTAAGCCAGACGCTATTTTTGGGCTTCATACTTGGCCTTTCCTGCCGGCAGGTACCATTGGCTTTAAAGCTGGTTCCTTTATGGCTTCGGCGGATTCTTTAGATGTGGTTATCGAAGGAAAATCCGGTCATGCGGCCCATCCAGACAACTGTGTGGATCCTATTGTGGCTGCAGCTGCGGTTATCCAAGGGGTGCAGAGCATTGTCTCCCGGGAATTGCCGCCTACCAAGGGCGCGGTGGTTTCCTTCTGCGTAATCCAGGGCGGTACGGCTCGGAACGTGATTGCGCCTTCCGTTACTTTGCAGGGAACGGTGCGTACCACGGATACGGAGGTGCGCAACAGCATGGAAGTACGGCTGCGCCGAATTATTACTTCCATTGCTGCAGGGTATCGCTGCGAAGCCAAGATTACCTACACCAAGGGGCCGGCTCCGGTTATGAATGATGCGGCACTGACGGATTTGGCTCGGAACGCGGTAAAGGCTGCCTTAGGCGAAGAACAGGTCAGCGAGCTGGCAGAACCCTCCCTGGGAAGTGAGGATTTCTCTGCCTACCAGGAACGGATTCCTGGGGTGCTGTACCGTTTGGGCACGGCCAATGACAATCCCCAGTCCAAACTGGGGCTGCACAATCCGGCCATTATTTTTGACGAAAAAGCTCTGCCTACGGGTATTACGGCAATGACTTCTGTTGCCCTTGCCTATCTGGAAAAATGATATAATGAGGTGCGCAGGAAAATGTAGGGTTTTCCGGCGCACCCTTTTTCCAAAGGGGATAACCCAAGAAGGCGAGTGGAACATATGGCAGAACCATTGCATGAAAAAATCTATCAATATCTGTATCAAAAAATACAAAAGCATGAATACGAGGAAGGAGAAAAGCTTCCCACGGAAAGTGAGCTGAGCGATTTCTTTCAAAGCAGCAAGGCGCCGGTACGCCAGGCGTTGGAAAAATTGGGACTGGAAGGTTTTATCGTCCGCCGGCCGGGCAAAGGCACTTATGTAGCCGTTCATCAGGCCTGGCCCCATTTAAATCTGGGGGGCTTTGGACAGGAGTTTTCCGAGAAGTCGGCGCTGATCTATTGCAGAACCTTAAAGGTAGAGGAAGAACCCCTGCCTGCCTTTTTACAAGGAGAACCGGGTTTGGAAAACTGCTTGACCATTACAGGGGTAACCCGGGTTCGGTATTATAAAAGCAAGCCCCTGTACTATTTGCACCATTATGTGGCCGGGTTGGAACGGGAGCTGATTCAGCAGGAAGGAAATTTTGCTTCCATGCTGGCCTTGTATGATAAGTACCATCGGGCCATTGGGCAGACGGCGGAAGTCTTGGAAGCCGTAGGGGCCCAGGGAGAAGCGGCAAAGCAGCTGCAGGTGCCGGAGGGAACTCCGGTGATGCAGGTAAGCCGGAAAACGTATGGGCAAGATGGCAGATTGGTTGAATACGTACGATTTTATGTACTGACAGCGGACTGGAAGTACCGGACCAGCTACAAGAACCGGGAATAAGGTCCGTCAAGCAATAATGGATGGGAGGCTGGAATATGGATACTAACACATTGGTAGAGAAGTATGAGCAAGAGATGATTGGGGTGCGGCGCACGATTCATCAGCATCCGGAACTAAGCAACAAGGAGTTTGAGACCACCAAACGGATTGAGAAGTTCCTCAGAGACTGTGGCATTGAGGTGCTGGAGGTGGGCATGAAGACGGGCTGCATCGGGCTCTTAAAGGGCGGCAAACCCGGCAAGGTAGTGGGCCTGCGGGAAGATATTGATGCCCTGCCCATTGTGGAACAGACAGGGCTGCCTTTTGCCTCCTGTGAGGAAGGGGTAATGCATGCCTGCGGTCACGACATCCATCAGACGGTGCTGATGTACACGGCCAAGGCCTTGTCCGAAATCAAGGACGAATTGGCTGGTGATGTGCTGTTTATCTTCCAGCCGGCAGAAGAAGCGCTGTATGGTGCTTTGGAAACCTTGGCAACGAAGTTCTACGAAAAGGTTCATCCGGACGTGCTGCTGGGGCTGCACTGCTCTCCAGAATGGGATGCAGGCACCATTGGGGTCATCAAAGGACCGGCCAATGCGTCTTCAGATTTTCTTACGGTGACGGTAACCGGTAAGGCTGGGCACGGGGCCCACCCGGAAAACTTTGTGGATCCCATTATGATCAGCGGGTATCTGCTGGCGGAACTCCAAACGGTGGTATCCCGGGTGAACCGGCCGGTATTTCCGGCAGTGCTGACCTTTGGCTCCATTCATGGGGGCAAGGCTGGCAATGTGGTGCCGGAAAAGGTGGAAATGGTGGGAACTCTGCGTTCCCTGGAACCCAATAGCCGGAAACTGATGCATGAAGAAATCAACCGGATTGTGGAACATGGGGCTGCGGCCTTCCGGGGCAAAGGAACGGTAAAATGGGACGATGGTATGCCGCCGCTGATTAACGATGATAAGGTCATTGATGCTGTGGTGAAGGCTGCCGGGGAGACCATTGGAGCGGAGAACGTAAAACCCATTCCCTATCCTTCCACCGGGTCCGACGACTTTTCCTGGATGTTCCCCAAGCTGTGTCCGGGAGCCCAATTCCGTTTAGGCACGGGCAACAATGAGGACAGCAATACCCGTTGGGGACTGCATAATCCGAAAAACGTATTCGATGAAAAGGCTTTGGCCACAGGGGTGAAAGTCCTGGTGCAGTTTACCCGGGACTATCTGGGCTAAGTCACTGAAAACAGGGGGAGGAAGCCAATGAAAGCGAAGGAATTTCCACAAACAGTTGCACTTTTGTTTTTCTTGATTTGTTTTGCGGCCGTATTGACCTGGATACTGCCGGCAGGGGAGTTTGATACCCAGAAGGTGGGGAATGTAACCCGGGTAGTAGCAGGTACGTATCATGCTGTTAAGCAGACGCCTCAGGGACCCTTTGCGGTACTGAATGCGGTAGTTATCGGTTTCCAAAGAGCGGCTGTGCTGTTTGCCATGGTGCTGTTTACGGGCTCCGCGGTGCACATGATGCAAAAAAGCGGGGCTGTAGAAGTAGCTTTTAAATCTTTGACCACGGGCGGCAAAACAGCCAACCTGGGTGCCATTATTTTCGTAATCATGGCCTTCATGTCCGTAGGCGGCGCCACCGGCGTATTTGCCAATCCTACGGTAGCGTTGATCCCTATCGGCATGGTGGTAGCCAAGACCATGGGATTGGATGCAGCGGCCGGCTTTATGATGATTTACCTGGGTGCCTATTCCGGCTTCAACGTAGGCTGGGCCAATCCGTCCACCCTGGGGGTTGCGCATCCTATTGCGGAATTGCCGGTGTTCTCCGGGATGTCCGTGCGGTTTGTGTTCCATGCGGTGAACTTCGTCTTGAACTATCTGTTTGTTATGCGGTATATCAAGGGGATTCAAAAGAACTACACCACCAGTCTTTGCTACTATGACGGCATGGCAGAAGCTGACGTTATGGGGGATAAGCTGGGCGAAACCGTGGAAAGCTCCGGTAAAATGACTGGAGTACAGAAATTCTGCATGGGTACTATGATTCTGGCCATTGTGGCTATCATGACCGGTGCAGTAGTCGCCAAGTGGGGGAACCAGCAGATTGCGGCCATTATGTTCCTGGCGGTAATCCTTCAGGGGGCTGCCCAAAAGCTGGGGGTCAACGGTACCACCAAGGAATTTATCGAAGGGTGCAAACCCATGTTGAATGCGGCTTTCATCATCGGCTTTGCCAATGGCATCTCCGTTATCCTGAAAGACGGGCACATCCTGAATACCATTGTGTACTATTTGTCCATTCCCATTGGGATGTTCGGCCCGGTGGTGGGCGCCATTCTGATGTTCTGGGCTAACCTGTTCATCAACCTGTTCATTCCTTCCGGTTCCGGCCAGGCTGCTGCGGTAATGCCGCTGATGGTGCCGCTGGCCGACCTGACGGGAATTACCCGGCAGGTAGCTGTGCAGGCCTTCCAGTTTGGTGATGGCTTGTCCAACTGTATCGTTCCTACGGCAGGGACCATCATGGGCTCCCTGGGGATTGCAGGCATTGCCTACAATCGGTATGCCAAATGGTTTGCTCCTTTCCTGCTGCTGCAGAGCATCCTGGCCTCCATTGCGCTGGGAGTCTTACAGGTTGCTGGTTGGACGGGACTATAAGCATATAGAAAATCCGGAGTGCAAACTCCGGATTTTTTTGTGCACAAAAAGCGAGAAAACCTGCTTTTCCTATGATTCCTTTTTGGTATAATAAGAGTCAGAGAGAAAATATGCAGCATAGCTTAAATACAATCGAATAACAGGTATTTTTGGTCGATGGCGAGACTGGCAGCAGGGCAGCAAGGGAGTTCACCGTGCTGGTAACCGGGAAGGCTTGGTATTCAATCGCAAAGAGAGTGGGAGCGTTCACATGGAAAAGAAAGTCTATGATACGTATGTACAGATTCTAAGAAACGAATTGAAGGTTGCCCTGGGCTGCACGGAACCCATTGCCATTGCCTACGCAGGGGCCAAGGTCCGGGAAGTGCTGGGCCAGATGCCCGAGCATTTGGAAGTGGGCTGCAGCGGCAACATCGTCAAGAACGTGAAGGCCGTAACGGTGCCCAATTCCGGCGGTCAGCGGGGGATTGAAGCTGCAGCTGCCATGGGTGTCATCGGAGGAGATGCTTCCCAGGAACTGGCGGTGTTGGAAGCGGTAAAACCGGCGGATATTGAAAAATGCAAAGAGCTTTTAAAAACAGATTTTGTAGACTGTAACCTGGTAGAAAATGTGGCTAATCTGTATATTGATATCAAAGCTACCGCAGGGAAACATTCCGCAGAAGTAGAAATCCAGGATTACCATTCCAACATTACGAAAATCGTCAAGGACGGCCAGGTGCTGCTGAACCGGGACAATGCCGCCGGCAAGGAAACTGCACCGGTGGGACCGGATAAGAGCCTGCTGAACGTAAAGGATATCCTGGAATTTGCTGATACGGTGGATTTGAAAGAGGTTCAGGACGTACTGGAGCGGCAGATTGAATACAATACGGCCATCTCCGAGGAAGGGCTGAAGCATCCCTATGGGGCTGAAATCGGACGGACCTTGATGGAAGACTTTGATACCAGCAAGGTGGAAGTCCAGGCCAAAGCGCTGGCTGCGGCGGGCTCCGATGCCCGGATGAGCGGCTGCCCCATGCCGGTGGTAATCAATTCTGGCAGCGGCAACCAGGGGATTACGGTGACTATGCCGGTGGTGGTTTACGCCAAATACTACCATATTCCCCAGGATAAACTGTATCGGGCGTTGATTGTCAGCAACCTGATTTCCATCCACCAGAAACGGTATATTGGCAGCCTGTCCGCCTACTGCGGGGCCACCAGTGCGGCCTGCGGCAGCGGGGCTGGCATTGCGTACATGATGGGCATGAACTACGAGGAAATCAGTGAAGTCATCACCAACAGCATTGCCACCATCGGTGGCATGGCCTGCGATGGTGCCAAGTCTTCCTGTGCGGCTAAGATTGCGGCCGCAGTGGAATGTGCTACGGTGGCCATCCATATGGCCCGGAAGAAACGGGCTTTCAAGAGCGGTGAAGGTCTGGTGAAAGATAATGTAGAGGAAACCATTGCGGCCATCGGTGATATGGGCCGGGTGGGAATGAAATCCACGGACGTGGAGATTCTGAACATTATGCTGGATAAAATCAAGCCACTAGAGAACAAGAGATAAAGGACTAGCAGAGGAAAACTTTCTCCGTCAGCCCTGCGGGCTGCCACCTCCTTCAACGCTTTGCGCTCATATCCAATTATCAAGGCTGTAAGCCGCAGAAAATTGGTTAATATGAGCCATGTGATAGCGGCCTGCAAAG
>OGCZ01000105.1_pt1 | contig 76602 bp, 94 predicted proteins | sample 1570211 | NCBI WGS metagenome assembly OGCZ01 (sample SAMEA2582158, study PRJEB24529) | metagenome | biome: Human gut stool | place: China | collected 2011 | reverse complement strand
TCTGTAGCAGAAATTTGACTTATTCCCGCATTACCCGAAAAACCTGTACCGGAAACTGTCGTAGTATAATTCACAGCCACAGGACTACCACTATTCTTTCCATTTACCGTCTTTTGTTTTGTAGAAGAAATAGAAAGAGTTTTTGTTTCACCCGTAGCAACAAATTCCACTCTTGAAGGGTTTGAAGTCAAATTATAAGTATAAGCAACGGTTGCTTTAGGTTGACTTAAATTAATCGTAATTGATTTTGCGCCCGACCCTTCTTGTGTCACAACAAGAGTTCCTGTTCTTCCGGTAGTCTCATTTGTATTTTCAGTGGCGGAAACAGTATAATTTGCTCCCGATTGAGTTTTCAAAGAGAAACCCGTACCGGTTACCTTTCCTGTAGTATTTACGGTAGTTGGGGAACCACTGTTCTTACCGTTCAGCTTCTTTTGTCTGGTAGAAGTGATTGTGACCACTTGATCACCTGCCGTTGCAGCAAAAGTAAGAGTTGTCTTATTGGCTGTAATCGTATTTTCATAAGTAATAACAGATGCAGCTTGACTTAAAGAAATGGTTGCTGTTTTTCCACTCTCATTCTGAATGATTGTAGCTGTACCAGTTCTTTGCTTGTCAGTAGGATTCTCTGTAGCAGAAATTTGACTTATTCCCGCATTACCCGAAAAACCTGTACCGGAAATTTTAATCTGAATAGCAACGGCTATGGGTTTCCCGTAAGGCGCACCGTCCCGATATTCCTGCTTGCTGGAAGTAACAACAAAATTCTTGCTTTCACCCGTATTAACGAAAGAAAGAGATTTTGTCTGCAATGTAAACGTATATTCCGTTCTATCAAGAACGTTTACATAATTGATCTTTTCTTCTTCCAGTCCTTCGGGATAGCCGATAAGACCCAATTCATTAGCAAGACACCATTCTATAAACTTACCGATATTATAGGTAATACCAGCTTTTATTACAATCCCTAAAGATTTGTAATAGTCTACATCACCTACCGTATTTTCAGTTACAAAAACATTCATCTGACTGTCTACACCATCTGTTATGACAGTCATTTGCTTGCTTAAATCTTTTGTTGTAAATAAAAGCCTAAGCATAGTTACTTACTGTTTTTAGCCACAACTTCAAATTTCTGCACTCCGGCATCTGCCATTACGACAAGATTTAAATCTTCCTTAGCATCCAAACCCAAGTCTGTCAAAGTAAATTCCATAGGAGTGCGACCATTTACTTTTGATGTAAGCACTTTTCTATCACCTCTAATAACACCATATCTTCCTATAGAGTTATTGAGTTTTACCGAATTGGGAAAATAAATTTCAATTTCCTTTTCTGCCGGAACAGTAGTGTAAACAGACAGCACACAAGCATTCTCATCGTTCCATTCTGCATTCACAGCAACAACCTCATTCAGTCCTTGCGGTTCGATTGTAAGAGTAAGCGCATTGTTTTCAGCAAACGCAACCAACTCTTCATGCTGAACACTTTCTCCCACATTCCATTTCCAACCCAAAGCAAGAAAAGCATCACTTCCTGCTTTTTCATCAGCAGAAGGATTGACAGAACCAGCAGGAACAACGCCTCTTGGAGATTCAGTGATAAAAACTCTTTTTTGTTCACAAGAACCATCTGTAACGACAACTACGTCAATTTTCTTGTCTGTATTGATAAATCTATATAAACGCATATCTCAAAAATTTAAAATTACCTATCTAAATAGAAGGACGGTTGTCGCTCTTGTCCTTCATTTTTAAAAATCCATTTTCGTCAAAGTCCCTTAAATATTTCCTCACCCAAGAAGGAACAAGGTTAGGACTTATCTTCCCGGCATTCTCCACAATGGAAACAGATTCTCTGACGATAAGTGCAGTGCTCATTAAAGACCGAAACCAAGTAAAAGTAGTGGTAACTTGTCCGTCTATCGTATAACCTCCCAAAACGTGGGACACAATAAGCAGGCAACTGTACACAAAAAGTTTTGTCATAATCATTGCAAACCCTTTAGAGGAAAAATCCTTCTTCCTTAGATGAAACACCCAGCTTACAAGAGTGTCAATCACAATAAGTACGACAAGAAACTTTAAAAACTCCCAGTCCCTAAATATATATTTTTCTATCCAATCCACAATAGGAGATAAAGGTATAGCGACAAGTAATGGATAACAGAAGCTACCCAGGTAAGACTTTAAATAATGTATTCTCTGTTTTCTTTCCATTACTTCACAAGGCTTAGTCTTCTTTCTTGTCAGATTTTTCAGATTTATCGGAATGCTCTTTTTCTTTCTTCTTATATTCGGTATCTTTCTTGTACGGCATCCCCACAATACCTTTTCTTCTGTTTTCAGGGGTATCTTTATAGAAGCCGATCTTGTTTTTCACAGGAAGTCCGGTCATTCCGGCTTTTTCAATTGTTTCGGTATCCGCATCCTTCCATTCAATCTGCGGTTCACGATAATATACAACAGATTTGTTGAAGTTTTCATCAACTACGACAACACGGTTTAAGGACACGAAGTCAATGGCTCCATGTTCCTGTTCGGTAGGATCAATGCTTTTAACTACATCAGAAGCAAAGTCTCTGACTTGCTCCAATGAATAAACCTCCCAGCAATTCTTTTCTGCAAGGTCTTTAAATTCGTTTATAGGGTATTCTCTGGTACTCATGGACGTAATCATTTATAATTCAACACACAAATGTACCCAAAATTTCCTATAACAAAAACTTTTTAAAATAAAAACTCTTAGCAAGCACTTTCCCTGTTGGGGTGGCAACCGTACTAATACTTGCTAAGAGTGCCGTTCTCGTTCCACCCAACGATCAAAGGTAACGGCTTAGCCTTTTAAGGTAGGAAGAAATTAAACTGAATTTTTGATTGTTCCTATGCGCGAAGAGCAATGTTACTTCAAAAGAAGCCTTTCTCACGGGAAGCTAATTATCCCACGACATCCTATAGGAAGACTTACCGCCCATTCGGGACTTATTTTATCGTTTTATACTTCTATAGGGGAGCCGGCATCCTCAAACTCCGTTGGTCGCTCCAATCATTTCAATCTAACACTTCCAAAATGGGGATTACCCCTCAACATCACATAGCCTTCAAGAAAAGAAGGGAAGCTACCGCGAATCACTTCCAATCTCCAACTTTTTAGCTATCTCATCTCGACTGCAAATATACAACTATTGCATTCAATAATTGAAATTTTTACAGTTAAAAGTTGTTAATGTCAACGCCACATGCAGCAGCAATCAGTAGGGACACTTCCTGTTCCTCTCTTGGCATCTGCCGAATAGTAGTAAAATATCTTTCTGGATCATGCTGATAGCTGTCAGAGATTGCTTTTTGCTGATCCTTTGTGATCCCATAGAATGACAAAATGTTTTTCTTTTCTTCTTCTGTAGGATTCTTTCTGTCTTTGATAGATAATGTTTTCTTTTTCATATTCTTAAATAGATATACAATTTGACATAACTTTGTCTCTTTTGCTTTTCAAAGACTTATATAATTCTTTATAGTTGACACCTCCACAAACATAATCATAAGGGCGTATTTCAAAACTTTTTTCTATATCATATCCATACAAATACAAATCAATGAGATATTTCTCAATAGAAACCTTGTCATGTAAAGTTTCGCAATATCGAGAGGAAGGAAATCTAACTTTTGCCCATTTAGATTTTGCAAGTTTCTTTCCTAATATCATCTCATCTATCTTTCTTTTGTATTCCGCACATTCTTTTATTTTCTGAAAAGAGCTTACCTCTCCATCCAAACACACTATCAAGAAACGATTTTTATTAGAATCATACATGATTATGCAGCTTTATACATTTTTCGATAATACTCCTTAACCAGAGGCTGTGGCACTCTTTTTCTATATGTATTAGGTGTACGATCGAATACAAGAGAAAATAAATATTCCACAACAGTAAGATCGCCCCTTTGTCGTGCACTCCTTATACTTCTTCCGAGTTTGCATAACCGATCATACTCTTTGTTTTTGGCATTCATTGAATTTTCCATATAACATTCATACCCCTTTGTCATATTGCTTGCTGCCTTCAAATAACGGTAAGACAAAAGGTTAAAGCGTCTTCTTAGTACAGAATCGCCAGAGTTTATAATAAACATATGAATCTTCTTCATTATGATAGCATTCCATACTCGCATAGGGGGAAGATTTATCTGGAAGTTCCAGCTACCTTTTGTCTTGCGTTTTTTTAATTCTTCCTTTGTTGGCTCTCTAAAAAAATCCTTACCGAAATAAAGTTTCAATTTAGCCATAGAATATCTAACCTGCTTAACCGTCCAGCCCAATTCTTCTGCCATAGTTTTCTGGCTTAAATATAAAGAAGGTTCCCACTCTAAAGATGGGTTCATCTCCTTTTCTTCCTCCCAAATATGATAAAAGTTTCTTTTTCTATTTTCAAGATAGATCAAAAGTACACGTTCGTTGTATCCAAGACGAAGTTCGCTGTTCTTAAAATTTTGAGTATATTCAAACGCTTTTAATTTATTGAAAAGGCATTTGCGCAAATTGAACGAATCTTTATAGAATCCAGTGTTACTAATCGCAAAGCAATAAAAAACCTTCTTTTTTGGTTTATTCCAACTATACGTTGGCGGAGCTACAATTTCCTTGCGTTCAATAGTTATCATTCCAGAATACTTCTCAAAGGTAGAGACAGCTATTTTTCTTGACCCTACGCCTAAAGCACGACGAAGGAAACATTCAATTTCTTTCTTAGAAGAGAAAACTAAATCAGTGAAACTTCTATCACTTTCCATAGAAGCGACAAATTTTTTAGATGTGAGATGTTTCTTTTTGGAAACTCTGTTTTTAGAAAAGTCACGGTCTTCTGCAATGGATTTCCTCTTTTTACGAGCTTTTGTTTTCTTGTCCATCATTCTGGCTTCTCTTTCAAGATCACTTTTAACCAGAAGAAAACCAATTCGGTCAAAATTTATGCACTTTTTTTTCATATGTTTATCGTAAAATATTTTTCGCAAATATAAGGGATAAATCTCATATAACAAAAAAAAGTCTTCTTAAAAAAGAAGACTTAAAACTATTTTACGATAAGGATTTAATTCTCAACGAATTAAATCTACTGCAAAGGTAAAAACAAAATCTGGCAAAACCAAATTTTTCGGGCGAAAAATTGCCTCACACGCACACGCGCGCCCGTAGGGTTTCTTTCCCACCCTCCATCCCTTTGTCTTGATTCCGGTTCCCCTTACGCGTGTACGCATGTTTTTATTCTCCTTTTTCTTAGTAGGAGGATCATCTATTATATTCCTACTATCCTTTTCTGTATTTTCTTTCTCTTAATATAACCCTCTTCCTACTAATGGGAATTGGGAATGGTATCCTTTCTATAGGGAAAGAATGAGGAAGTCCTACTTCCGAATTTTCCCTATAAAAGTAGGATTACTCTACATTTTATATGTAGTAGTAATTATTATATACGTAGTATATATATTATGTTGCCAAAATCGGAAGTGAACGAACGAAAGTGGAGTGAGACGAGCACGAATGTGACCGATTTTCAAGTGGCAACAAAGGCGCGCCCCGCAGGGGTGGCGCGGGGGAGGCGAAGCCTGGTATTTGGATGTGTGAATGATATGGGAGTAGGGAAAGTTTTAGGTATGTTTTACCTTCTTGCATGTCTACTTTGCGATGAAATAATGGTGATAGAGTTTGTAACATGTAAATGAAAAAATGGGTAGCAAATCTTCTTGACCGCTACCCACCCATCGAAGAAAATGTCAAGGTGTTTGATTTAGGATATTATGTATATTGTTTTTGTAGGTGAGGACGATTTCTCAACCACCCTCACCTTGTTTACATGACAAACGATCATCTTTATGTTTTCTACTCTCTCTCATCAAAGATACAAAAGTTCTTCTATCCTCAATGTTTAAAGAGATCATTTCTTCAAATTTTTCTTTGCTTCCCAGTTCTATCGTATAACCGACTTTGCAGTACAGGTAATTTCTCAAAGGGACACCTTTGTATGTTTTCTGTTCTGCTGTCCAATCCAAAGATCGTAAAAGCCCATCTCCTATTTTAAGGATATAGTTCTTTTTCCTTGTTCCTTTTACTATAAGATAGCTCTCTCCTGTTAAACTTTCTTCTTTGGGAACAGCTTCTACTGATACATTATCGGTAAAGAACCCCGATTTGAAAGCATCTAAGGCATTTCCATCCCATGTGAATAGAAGATATAGATTGCCTTTCTTACTTACGAAGAATCTTACAATATCCGTCATATCCTTACTTTTTATTTTGTTTGCTCATGTCGTAATAGTTGATAAAGATAATGTCAAATCCAATTGCTCCGTTTTGTTTCATTTCAATTGAACTGAATCCACCGTCCCAAATAAGGGCAATAAGTTTGTAATCTGGTTTATCTACAACCTCGGATATCCCTTCTTTTTTTAACTTTTTCTTTTCTTTCAGATAATCCAGAATCCCATCTATAAAGGTTTTTGTATCTTCCATATCATAAATATCGAACTTTGCTTCGAGACTTGTATAAGGAACTATCCCTGATTTTTCATCAAAAACCTCGTTTACACTTAATTTATAACCTGTATTGAGGCTATATTTTATAGCTTTTCCTCCAGTCTCTATAGCAACCTTTTCGCTGTAGGCTTCTTTTGGAATGAGTTTATCAGCTTCTTCAACCAAAAAATCTTTAGAAGAAGCATCCAATATTTTAAATTGAATATCCATAATTTGATAGATGTTCAATTCTTTGGAGGTTTCTTGCTCTTTGGTAATTTCTGATTCTTTAGAGGTTTCCTGCTTGCATCCACACGTCGAAATAAGTGTAAATAATACACTGATAAAAATTACTCTTTTCATGTTATTTGTTGTTTTTAATGATTTCACGTTTGATATTGTTGTTTGTATCCTTTGCCAAAGGAACCGCTATCAGGATTGAGAAAATCCAAAATCCGGTAAACCAAAGTAGGTGTTCAACACAGTTCACCAAATCGACCTTAAATAAGGTCACTATAGCGCCTAAAATGTTGTACAGGGTACAAATGGTCAGGATGGATGCGATAATAGGTTTACCAGTATAATAAAGACCAAATCCACCCCACATACAGGTCATAATAAAAGCCCTGAATGGCTTTTTCTTCCTTGTTTCGTAAAGCAACTCTTGCCTCTCCGTCATTTTCGTTTCCATACTCCTATTAGTTTTTGATTGTGTAATTGATTATCGTGTTTTCTTCTGTGCAAGATTGTGTCCAGAGTGAAGGGATGGTTTCATCTTCCACCATCATTAAATTTGCATCAAACTCTCTATTATCATTAAAGAAATATCCTTCTTGGTTATAACTAAGATTAATGTAATCGGTATTATATGAAAATACTCTTGCTAAAATAGGATAAATACTATTTGAGTCTGCAAAAGAAATGATTTCCACTCTCCTACCATCTCTTGTGCAGACGGGTTTGCCTGCTTTTGCTTCTTCTAAATTAAAAGGTTTCATGATTCGTTATTTTTGTTGTTGTTACTTGATTATGCTGCAAAAGTAATATCATTTTGTACAAAAACGAGGGTTTTGTTGTTAATTTACGTGAAAATGTAATAGTATATTCTTACACTTTTGTGAATGGAAATAAAAATCCCTGCCTCTCACGAAGAAAGACAGGGACAAAACACTGTATGGCTAAGATTTTAAGCAATTGATTGCTTGGACAACTTCAAGTAACAATACAAAGTTAGAAATTTCACCGGAGATTCAAGCGATTTTTCGTCAAATTCATATTCATCCAGCCATTTTTCCATTTCTTCCAAGTCCAGATATTGCCATTTTTCCTGTTTCATGCACTCTGCAAGCGCGGGAAAGGTATATTCCTTATCTTTATTGAACTTCTTGCATACCCTTTTGAGATAGCTTTTCCTTCCTGAATACCAAACATCACCGGCAGATGACATGCAGTAATAGGAGTTGTCCTTTCTTTTTACTCCGAACCGGGTAACAATAGGGAAATATACCCTATCAGCAAGAAAAATGAATGGAATATACCATAAACCGTACAAAAAAGTCAGAAAACCGTTCAATTTTGCTTCTGGAATGAATTTTTTGAGCGTTTTTCTGAATCCATAAGCAAAATACCAGTTGTTAGCACCTCTTTTTACTTTGATTGTGTATTTCAAATGAATGTTCCTATCATACACCCTATCCCATGGTTTTACTTTTTCTGTGTTCATAGAAGGAAGGTACGTCCAAAAATGTTTCAATGCACTGAAATAGGGATTGTAAATGGTATGTCCGTGATCAGAAACATAGGAAAGGATGTTTTTCAGTATTTCTTTTGCTAAAATGCCTGTTTTGTGATCTCCCCATCCCTCCGCTATTAATGCAAGAGATGGGAGCAAGTTCCAAATTTGGTCTTGCGAGACAAAAGGAGAAAAGCAAGGGTCTTCATTTTCAAGTTCGATACCGTTAGAGTAACCGCTTTCTATTTTGAAAGCATCGAAAAGGTCTTTTGAATTTACCGATATATCATCTCTAAGGAAAAATCCAGGCTCGTATTTAAAATATACCTTTGGATTCTTCATCTTTTCATCTTCATAAGCACTCAAAGAAAGTCTTTCTATTGATTTCAGACACCAGTAAATCTTATCTACACAAGATTTATCCCCCAGCACAGCCTCTACATATAAATAATGTAGGTATTCCGCCATATTGATCGTCCCGTCACCCCAATATAAGATTTTCGTCCCTGTTGTATTGCTCTTTGTCACTTTACTTGCCGGGATATTAGTTCCTCGACAATTGTAGTTCTCTGTCACTACTACAAAATCTTTGAAGAAAATGCTTTTCAGTTTCGTATATTTTTCGTCTATCGTCATGCTATGTATATTAATGTGTAGTAAAGGCGGAACTTTCGCCCCGCCTGAACCAATAAAAACAAAAAAAAGAAGTGTGTGATGAAGATAATTATTTCTTTTTCTTGGTAAACAATCCAAAAAGCCATTCGATAAGTCCGGTATCGAAAAATCCGTTCGATGCCAATCCTGCTCCGAATCCCCATAAGAGTGCTTGCCACCAATCCAGACCTTCAAACATTCCAAGATTAAATCCCCATGCAAACATCCCAAGTCCGATACCAATTACCCAAGAGACGATCCGTTGTACCCATTCGGAAGGTTCTACCTTGAAAAGTTTCTTGATAAACTCTGTTACGACTGCCGTAACGCCTACCACCCCTGCAAAAGTAGCGAAATTTGCAGCGTAATCAACTGTTTCTTCCGGCAGTTCCCCTTGTGCAAAAATACAGGCTACACAGGAGAACATAAAAGCCAATGTCAATAAAATTTTGTTCATGATGATTTTTGTTTTTGAGTTAATTAACCGCTTCAAATATAAAAAGAAAAGGGCACTTTCACAAGCACCCCTTTCAACACACTGTTTAACCGCAATGTCATCGATCAACTTAATATGATAAAAGTAGATACGATTTCGTTATTTTTTCGCCCCAACCTTTACCCGATAGGCTTCATAAAGGTTGTTGACTACAATTTCCAAAGCATTTACATTCATGCTTTCAATGATCTTCTCTCCCGGAATAGTTGTTTGCCAGATGGCATTCCCATTCTGATCAATAGTTTGTTTTACCGTTGCGTTAGGATAGACTTTTTTCAGCTTTTTGATAGCTGCCTCTAAACGTTCTTGATATGTCATGACTTTATTTTTTTCTTCAAAAATAGATGTAAGCCCTTTCAATTGCAAATACATTAACATACGTTAAACTTATTCGGATATTTGTAATAATATATTCTTACATTTACTTTTGTTGTCAAAACATATTATTACACCCATGAAAAGAAAAGGAAAAGATTTTGTGATTAAAAACAGGAAATATGAGAGTTGTATTATCCTGGCTGATGCTGGTTTTAAGCCTTTGTACTGTTCACAGGCAATGGAAAACCATGCTGACTATATAAAGATAGAAGGTGATTTGTACTACGGAATAACGAAAGACCAAATCTTACCAGGGGATAAGATTGTGAGTGTGGAAGATTTTCTTGAAGAATGGAACGAAAGGAAAGAAAGATAGAATCTGGTACGATACGGTCGGTTATGATGTATCTTTTCATAGACGCAATGGTAAAATATTGCACTTGCGAGAATGAGACTTACATTTTGATACTGACTATTTTGATAACAAGTGTTATTCTTACAATAAAAATATTTTGAAGAAAATGTAAGAATATATTTTGACATGTAAGAATAAACTATTACATTTGCAGCAGAAAACAATCAAAAAATGAATGAGAATGAATTAAGAATACGCGAGATCATGCTTGAAAAAGGTATTTCAGTTAATGAAATGTCTGAAAAGTTAGGAATAACACGACAATCGTTTTATTCCATTGTAAATGGAAATCCTACCATGAGTACATTAGCTAAAATAGCAGAAATTTTAGGCGTGACCGTAAAAGAATTATTTAAAGATGAGAATATTAGTGATAATGAAAAAGAAGAAAACGATGAAAGAGACGAAATTTAAAACAGGTGATGTTGTTAAAGTCAAAAGCCTTGACTGGTACAGCAAACACAAAGGAGAAAATGGACTGGTAATTGTTGAACGTAATCATCCGTTCGCAGAAGAAATGAAAGAATTTTGTGGTAAGTATTTCTGTATTGATGATATATCAGAAAACGGAATTTATTTTAAAGGTATTAGTGATTTTGTTTTTTATGATTGGATGTTGGAGGTCCAGGCATACGAGTTTAAAGAGGCAGACCTTTTAAAAGAAGAAGTGAATGTGAATGATCCCAAATTCTTCACAAGGAATCTCGTTCCTTTATGGATAGAAGGTAAACTTATCTTACCTATTTACAAAGCTGTGCCGGCAGCTACGAAATTTCAGCCATTTCAGAAAGTTCTTGTAAAAGACGAAGCATCAATTAACGATTGTTTTACTGTGTGGTCAATTGATTTTTATTCTTATTTTGACATGGAATCCCATAAGCACCGCTGTTTAGGAGGACTGTGGGATCATTGTGTTCCGTACGAAGGAAACGAACACCTTCTTGGCACAAGAGAAGAACTTCATTAATTTTCATATTTTAAGTTTCCCGGCGGAATGTTCCGCACAAGTCTTCTGCCGGGTTTTATTTTACCACTGTAAAATTTTATCGCAATGGCTTATTTCATCTTAATGGGGAGAAGAATCCCCAAGCAAGCTATAACAGGCTTCAAGTTTCAAAATGAAACAAATAACATTTGTCCTTTCCTTTCAATTAGGATAAGAGGAAAAGAAGAAATTATTCCTTTCAAAACAAACAAAGAGATGCTTCCTATAAAAGAGCATCTGCATTCTGTCTTTTCTGGATTTGTAAAAATAGGCGACTGGTATCTCAAGATGTCGGAGGTTAAGGAATATAAGCCGGTGACTGCCGAAGATATGAATCCTTACATCTTATTCAAGACATCTAAGTTCGGGAACATAAAAGTTCGTTTCCCGAAAGATGAAGATATGAATGCAGAATTATTGGTGTTAGATCAACTTTTTGATGTAGAATAGATTATGGAAAAGACAAAACAACAAATCTCCATTGAATTAAGAGAAATTCAAAGAGAAATCAGCAAAGCGAGAAGCATGCGGAACTGGGCCAAAATCACATATTTGAACCAAAAAAGATTGAAGCTCCAGGAAGAAATGGACTATATAAAATCAAAGGACAAGTTCTATTACCAGGAACAGAACATGGAAAAATCTCTTGTTTCCTGGGCTGCAAAAACACTTAATTTGTCACTTAATATGGCGGACTTATCTGTCTATTATCTTGATCTGTACATGGCTCATTTCAAGGAAAGAGGGTTTGTTCCTACTGATGAATGGAAGGAAAAGGAAAGGAATTTTCGTAATGCAGCCAATCAATTGTCAGACTATATGAGATATTTCTTCAAAGGAAAATCATCTGACGATAATTCTGAAAGCATGTCTGAACTTATGGACTTGATTGAAAGAGATTACTATACCGATAGGGAAAAAATTCACCATAAACAATACGAAGAGAAAGCGTGAACGATATACCATTCAAAAACGATTTAAAATATGAAGCCAATATTAAACATCGAAGATGTCAATAAATTGAAGACAGATGAAAAGTTAATCGAATGTATAGCAGGGAAAGTGGATTATTACAGATTCCTGTGCTTTCATCCGAGAAATTCCAATTTTGTGATTTTACTAAATCATTGTGAAGAACCTGTACGGTTTCATTATAAGAACCTGATAGACAGATTTTTTACGGATTATACGTAACGTGATATTATCACCTATCGTAAGGACTATGCCTTCAAGAAAATAAAGGAATTTGAACAAGCATTATCCGAATTAGATGGTAAGAACAATTTAGAAGATTAAATAACAACTAAAAAATCATGAAATATGTATGTGTTTTTATCTGCTTTCTGTTATGGCTTATTTTTTACGTTGTTATTGTCATTCACTGTCATAGGATTGGTTATAAGCGTGAGTGATGAATGGCAGGAAATGGGTGATAAAATAATAGATAAACTTTAAAAAGATATGAAGATACAAATTAACAGCTTAGTGGCATTAGAAAGACTTATTGGTGATGACAAGGAAATGGAAATCACCGTAAAAACATCTGTAATCAATGAATTTGCGAAGTCATATATCAAATCAGTCGCCAATAGTGAAATTGTTGATACAATTAAAAAAGCGATACTTGATGAAGTGAAGAAAACGAATTACTTCGGTTTGCTTGTACAAGATAAAAGCAATCATTATCGTACTGATTATTTACTATCTAACGATGCAAAAGAATTGGTGAAGACACAAGTAAGACGAGAAATAGATAACTTGATTCTGGAAACAGTCACCCCTATTCGTGAAGAAATAGTCGGTGAAATAAGAAGTAGACTGGATTTAATGAGTTTATCGGTTTCCCAATGTATCCGTGAAGAGGTACAAAAAGAAACAATTGATAAATTAGTTCAGAAAAGATTGAAAGACTTATTGGACAAAACGACTAACAATTAAAAAGATATGAAACAAGATATAGAAGTGGCGTCAAGAATTGAACGTGAGAAAGTTACGCAAGAACTTCATGAATTTGCTGTTCCTCTTTTTAAAGCTGGTGCGGAGTGGCGCATCAACTCTGTGTGGCATTCTATAACAGTAATTCCAGAATGCTATCGTCTTGTCATATTTATCCCTAAAAAGGTGGAGATGACGAAACGCCTTCCTGTTATGGGTATGTTGGAAGAGAACAAAATTTTTGTATCCAGCCGTCCAGGATGTATTTTATACAGATTTTATGAAATGGAATCATGGGCTTATTTAGATGATCTATTACCTTAAAAACAGCAGAAACAATATGGAAAGCGAAAAGAAGAAAATATGTCCCAAATGCGGCTGCGAAGATGGGTCGGGGCAAAATAATATACATAGCATGAATCCCGAACATTTTTGCAAATGCCCTATACGGTCTATTATGGAACGAGATGGGGTTTGCTATTCTTGTGCGTTTTGGATCAGACTATATGAAGAGAATAAGAATAATCCCAATTGGTTGATTATAGATGGAACCTCATACATTGCCAACCCATTCGTTCCTAATACAAATAACATGACAAGACGATTTATGGGTTTTGGCGGTAGGACGATGGAAGCCATTAAAAACTCTGGTGAAAAGGTGATATCTAATGATTGGTGGCATCAAGGTGATGTGCCGAAATGCTTTAGAGATATAATACCGGATAACGCGAAGTGGAACAACAGCAAACAATAAGAAATATGAATAAGAGAGAAGCAAAGATATTGGCGTTAGAAACCTTTGCCAATAATGTAGAAATACTTATTGAATCAGCCGGCGTATCAGACAAAATCCGAACATCTAAAGACTGTGATTTGATTAACATCGCCTTTGAGGAACTGGCTGATAGTTTGCAGAAAAGAGCGGATAAATTGAAGTCTAACAACAAACAATAAAAATCATGGGAAAATTAATAAACATAGCAAATCTGATTAAAGAGTGTAAACAGTACACTAAACTTTACTCTATCACACATGGAGATGTCCTTTTGGATAGAATAGATAAACAGGGTAATATCTTTCTAAAAATATTACCTTTGGACAAGAATTTGGTGTTGAAACTGGACGAATTTGGGAGATTGTATGAAAATGGAAACTGTGTATTGTTTCTCTCTTTATGGAATACATGGGAAGATTTTGATCCTTATGCGACTACAATAGAATCTCCCTTTGAAGCTGGGATGGTAGGTTATAACGAACATCTGAATGAATTTGGAATAATATCTGATGATGGTTCTTTCATGACGAATGTAGATGGTAACAGAATTTCTCCTATTGATCGTCTTGCTACAGAAGTAGAGATAGATATCTGGAACCAAGAGAATCACAAAAAGCACCGGCATTATTCTCTTCCGAGAAAGAAATACGTTTACTATTTCTGCCCTTTTGATAAGGTTCTTATAAGACAAGACAGAAATAAAGAATGGGTAGCAGATTGGTTTTCTCATATTACCAGTACAGAGCCAGAAGAAAGGATATATGTTACCGTAGGAGGTAAATGCTGGGCATATTGCATTCCTTTTGAGGGCAATGAATGTCTTTTAGGAACTGATGAAAATCCAGAAAAATAAAGTTATAATACGGTAAGATAATCCATTTTATGATTAAAGATTTGTTGCTATATTTGCAATGCAATTAAATAAAAAATGAGTAGTTTTACTGTAGTAATGAGTATTGTTCTGATAACCAATGCTTAAACTATATTTCAACGGCTTTGTATCTTCCAATACAGTAAGATTATTCTACTTTATTTGATTGCAACGGGAAGGGCAAAGCCGTTTTCTTTTGCCCGAAATCAAATATTTAAAGTTATGAACGAATTAGTCAATTTCAAAAATGAAGATTTTGGAGAAATAAGAACTATGTTAGTTGACGGTGTACCTTATTTTGTAGGCAGAGATGTCGCTTTGGCTTTAGGATATGCAAAGCCAAGAAATGCAATTTTGCAACATGTTGACAATGAGGATGCCCTAAAACAGGGCATCCCTGATTCACAAGGATTTATGCAGCAGACTACTTTAATAAACGAAAGTGGTGTTTATTCTTTAATTTTTGGCAGTAAGTTAGAAACCGCCAAGTCTTTTAAGAAATGGGTTACATCAGAAGTACTACCTTCCATTAGAAAAACCGGAAGCTATTCTGTGATTCCTTCTTATCAGATAGAGGACCCTATTAAAAGAGCGGAAAAGTGGATAGAGGAACAAAAAGAAAAGAAAGCACTTGAAGTAAAAGTGGGAGAATTGTCTGCTGAAAATAAAGAATTGGAAAAGAGAATTGAAGAAGATACACCAAAAGTGATTTTCGCAATGGCTGTAACCGAATCCAAACGATCCTGTCTTGTTGCGGAGCTTGCAAAGATAATCTGTCAAAATGGAATGGAGATAGGACAGAACAGATTGTTCAAGTGGTTAAGAAAGAAAGGTTATCTGGGAACAAAAGGAGAATACTATAATCAGCCTATGCAACGCTATGTAGAGGCAGGATTGTTTGAGATCAAGAAAAGGGTAATCACAAAACCAAACGGAAGTACGATAACCGTATCGACACCTATGGTAACTCCGGCAGGACAACTGCATATCTTAAACAAGTTTCTGGAATACTATTCCAAGATGTAGCGATCTTCCCATAGTATAGTATTACTTGAAATGTTAAAATCATTTTTCTTGAAAATGTAATACTATACTATGACAAATAAAGCCTATTTTTCATGTAAAAATTACAATAAGTCAAACTTTTTCGTATATAGGGCGCACTCAAAGAATGAAAATTTATAAATTGTTGATATTTAATATATTATCTTCAAAAATTACCAAAAACCGATTTTTAATGCTCATTTAAAAAATATACAATAAGTCTTCCTACCTCAAAATTAGTATCATTTTACCCAAATGTTAATTACCTTTTTAAAAATGTAAGAATATACCTTTACAAATAGACAACAAAAGTGTTACCACCTGTTAAAATAGGAGGATTTGCTCTCATCAGAAGAAACAACACCTATTCTATCGCTACAAGTATGTCTATAGATACTACTCGGAAGTAGGAAGAATCCTGTGATTTGTAATAATATATTCTTACATTTTGGACTGATTTTGACAATTTTCGTGTATCATTTTGAAAGAATACGTATACAAAAAGTTTACAAATAGTCAAAAATTGAAAAGATGAGAATTTGCGTCATTCTAAAACCAACCAAAATTTTCAATCATTTAAAAATCAGACATTTGCAATTTTTCAATTTTGCCTACCCCCTTATAGGGTTTGGAGTTTGAAAATCTTCATTTTTATCATATCATTTTGATAGGAATTGTTTCACTTAGTTTTACAAATTGTCATTTTTATGTATTGAGCGCAGCGATTCCCTCTCGGAAGGGGTTAAAAAGGCGGCTTTAGCCGACCCCCTTCCGAAAAAGAATAGGCATGGACAACCCCACAAAATTTTCCCTATAGGAGAGAAAAACCAGATTTCCACATATACCCACTCTCAAAAATCAACAAAGAAAAACTATATGTAGGAAAACAAAAGACCCCTCCCCCTCATAGAAAGCAAAAAGACAAGAAAGAACTGATATATATAGGGACAGAACTTTTATCCTACTACAATCCCAGGAGTGTTTGATATGAAAATTCCCCATATAGCTGATTTTAAAAATTTCGTATATATGTAAATAGTTAAAAATCAATAGGATAAATATGTACTTTAATTTGAGAAACCCTATATGGATAGTATTTTAAGTTCATTTCTTGTGAGGTATTAGAGACGCAGGCTTTATATGGAGAGTCCTCAAACAGTCCCTAAAGATACCCTGGATAAACAAAATACCCCGCCTAACCTATCTATTATCGTTTTTAAGGCACTTTCTTGTAAAAATGGTATAGAAGTACCACCTACCAAAAGAAAGTGCCTTAAATCGTCTTATTTGGCTTCATTAGTTTTTGAGGAAATGGAAGCTACTTTGAACCATAGGAACGCACTACTCCAGGATACATATCACTACACAAGCGTATGAGATAGTTATAATACATTGAAAGTTCCTATATATAGTATATATACTATATATAGGAAAAATGGTTATAACTGGTTTTTATAGCTCCTAAAATAGGTTCGTACATTCGCGTTTCAGCGAATAGAACCTATTTTAAAAACAATCATTATACACCACCATGGAAGAAAGTGCATATACCCGGAAGACAAAAGAAAACGAAAAAGAGGTTACCAACCACTCCAAAAACCGCATAGACAAAGGGAATAGATGAGAAATAAGGGTATTTGGGGGAAAGGTTTGAGAGTAGGGGAGTGCGAGACAGCGAGGACATACACATACAAATACATGCATACATGTACAAACATACACACAAAACATACTATACACATATATAGCACATAAATCTACTATACAAAACATAACATACATATCTATCATGCATACATACAGATACCTCTGCACATTTGCAAATCATACCCTACCTATACATACACATTTGTAGCCCTTTATACCTATTTACAAGTTGTTCCTGGTTGCTTTTTCCTTATTTAGACTAAATCTAAATAATGGTTATTCCTATTCTATGGCATATTCTTTTCCCTATTTTCTTGCATAAATACCTATACTTTAGCTTAATTTATTGATATTCAACTATTTGTGTATCAAGCTATTTTAAGCTCTTTTTATAGGGGTCTTTTTAATTGGTAGGGTAATACTACTTTTTCTTTCGAAAAGTGCTGCATTCGCGCGATAACGCGCTATCATTTCGCACATTTCGATACATTAAGTAACAAACTATCATTATAAAAATGCACATTTCCCTACTATATTAACCTTTCTTAACTCAAAATCCCTTGTTATGTAAGAATAAAGTATTACATTTGTATCAAAGAAAAGAACTAATAATAACAACTAAAATAATTACAATCATGGAAGTAAAGAAATTAACAGTAAACCAGGTAAAGAACTTAGTAAGCAATGTTAAGGCAATTTATCGTTTAAATGGTTTTGTAACAGGTAAGCGTACAAATTTGCAAAAAGCTACCAAAGAATGTAAATGTGATTACGCGGAACTTGGAAAGGGTATCGATACCTCTCTTTCCTTTCCTGAAAGTGTTTTTGAAAAAGAATACCAGATTGATACAAAGGCACATTTTGATAATAACGGTATTTCATATGAAATTTGGTTTGAGGATAGCAAATGTTATTTATTCCAAATGTACGAAACAAAATACCTAATTGTGGTTGGTCTTGGTTATTGTAACATTTACCGTTTGACCGAAAAAACGGAAAGCGAAAAATTTGAGGATCAGTCTTGTATGATATACAACGGTGATAGTAAAAAAGCGGTTTTGGATTACAACGACAAGAAAATAGAACTTACTTGCACCCTATCGAATACGAAGGTTTGCAAGTGGAATGACAAATACCCGGAATCGCACAACCACTACATTGTAAAATTTAAGTACGGTAAAAGTAGTGGTAAGTTTGACTTTTTTGACAGCTTGCACAATTTCGAAACCGGACAAACGAATAAAACGGAAATGGATATTTTCGAAATGTTTTATTCGTTTCTTTCGGATTGCCAGATAGCAATAGATTGCTATTCCTTTGAAGATTTTCAGGCAGAGTTCGAAGGAACGAAAGAAGGTTACAACGCATGCAAAAGAGCTTTACAAAAATTTGAAAGGGTATTTTACAGTTCTGGAATTGATTTGTACGACCTTGCAAACTATCTGCAAGAAAAATATAATTTTTAAATCATGGAAAGGCGTGTATATTATTGGAGTGTCGGAGGCGAAAAGTTCGCCTCCCTCCAGAAAGCAAAAGAGTTTGTAAAGGGAAACAACGGCGCAAATTGTAGAAGGATAACAGGACACGACAAAGAAGGGAAAATAACTACATTTACACCCTACGAAGCAACAAAGCGCGGTATTTCCTTTAAAAAGACGGTAAAAATAAGTGTTAACGATACAATAATTAAAACAGATAAACAGTAACAAATATATGAAAGCAATGATTTTTTCTATTATTCGAATATTTTTGGCAAGTTTAATTTTAGCTCTTATGTGCTTGACATTAGAAGCTGATAACGTTATACATGTTATTCTTTCTTTTCCTATTTTCTTGGCAGTGCTTTATATTGACGTAGAAGGGTTGCCAAAAAGTAACAAACTAAACAAAGAAAAAGAGGCAAATTAACCTTTCTTAACTCAAAATCTCTTGTTATGTAAGAATAAAGTATTACATTTGTATCAAAGAAAAGAACTAATAATAACAACAACTAAAATAATTAAGGACATGAAAACGAAAGAACAAGCAATTGAATTTGTTGCTACAGAATTGAAGAACGGAAACTCCGTTGTTATGGCAACTTTGGGAAATGGTGGTAGTGGATTAACGCTATTGCAGGGAGATTGTACCGAATTTATCGAGGAACTTAATATTTATTCTTTTGACGGGAAAGTAGAAGGGTGCCCGGACATAACGGAAAGCGAATATACAGAAGAAGCAAGCGAAATATATCAGTTTTCCGGGAATGACGGTTATAAAGTGCAAATTTTGACTTATTAATAAAAACAACTAACTAAACTAATTTTTAAACAAGGTGCGCAAACCTTGGAAAAACGCATTAAACATTATGACAACTACAGTTAACAACAACGAAAGCGAAGTATTAGTAAATTGTATCGGTTTTTCCGGATTGTTTTATAAATTTCTTGGAGAAGATATCAAAATAGGCAATCAAATTTTATATCCTGGCAGATATGAATTTGATTATCTAATAAAATTAGATGACAAATGTAAAAATGGACATTTAACCTTTTCATTTACTGGAAGCATTAAGATAAGAAAGAGAAACGGACGTTATTATGATTTTATTTCCGGCGCGATAGGCGACATTGTCACCTATTTTAAACCTGAACTTTCCATATTTGAAAAGCTGCATACTTGCAACCATTTAGGGCAACCTACGTGTATAGATAATATTCGTTATCATATCAATGAAGGCAAAACAGACCAGGAAATAGCGGAAATGTATAATATTTCTGATATAAAAGCAATTGAAATTTTGCGTAACGCTTCGGATAATAAAGATTTATTTTATTATTTGGTTTTTCGTTTGGGTGTTGCCGAAAATTGGGAAAATTTAGCAAACGAAGCTATCCGGGAAATAGAGAAAAGAAGGAACAGCAAATTAAAAATAGAAGGAAAAGACCGTGTATATAAGCAATTCCCAGAAAAAGAATGCGAAGTATTGGAAAATTTGTATCAATTAGGCTACGCATCTAATGTGCAAAAGGAATTAAAGGACAAAGCAAGAAAAGAAGGTCAAAAACAAAAGGAACTAAAAGAGATTGAAGATGAAAGAGATAAAGCAATAGCGAAGGCACAAAAAGAGTACGAAATAAAGAAAGCGGTTGTTTCTTTTGGTATAAGCTGGAGCAATGTAATATTTTATGATCATAGCAACAAACTTTGTTTTAATTATTCGGATTACTATAAAAAGATTCCTTCTGATTTGATTAACGAATTTATTTGTACAAATGTATTGCCTGAAGACATTGATATTATAAATGAAGATAAAGGGCGCTAAGCAAAACGCCTTGTATATTAAGATAATAAAGTTTTACAAACAAATAAAATATTATGGTTATGGAAAAGAAAGATAATTTTATAAAAAGATATAATTACGTGAAAGATGATATTATAAAGCGTTTAGATGAGGCGTTAATTAAAGCTATTGGCAATGAAGTGATTGAATTTGATAAATTAGAGGGTAATTATTTAGACGTTTACCCGTTAATTAGTGCGGTTTTAAAGAAAGAGCTAGATTGCATTGAATACGGTGGTAATGATACAATTTGCCGTAAAATAAAGCGTAAATCAACTCAATATAAAAATGATTATAGAATTTGGCACGATTACGCGGGTGATTACAGAACAAAATAATATAATGAAGGAACAATAAAGTTATAAATACCTTGTCTGTTCCTATTTTGGACAAACCACACAACAAACAATAACTGATTATCAATAATTTAAAACATTTATAAGATTATGAAAGCAACTAATAATACAGACACTTTATTTATGGATATTTTTGTAGAACTGTTTGCTATCGCAAAGGTTTATTTCGAGGAACTTTTTAAAAACGCTGATCCAGGAACGTACACAATAAAAGATATCTATGCTTTTATTGAAAAGAATATAGAAGCAACAAAAGAAGGTAAATTAACAGGCGTTAACCCTTATTTTTCAGATCGGTATGTAAAAACTTTAGAAAAATCACCGTATTACACTAAAGTAGATTCATTTGAAAAATATACAATATCTTACCTTTGCCGTGTAACGGATAACATTGTTTCTATTGAGAAGGGAAATTTTAAGTGTAGCTTTGACATTATTAAAGTGTTTGAATATCTGGAAAGGTTTAAAAAACTATCTGGAGCAAAAGATAAATTAGAATTTACCAAAGAAGTAAAAGTAAAAGAAGGACAAAAAGCGACTTCTTTTGAAATAGAGTTAAGTAAAGAAGATATTAAATCTTTGATATCTGTAAAAACAGAGAAAAGGGACATTGCAGGTAGATATACAGAAAATACAGTACATTTGTCGCTAACAGATAGTACAATATACGTAACGAATTGCTTTGTATTGAAAGCAAAAAAGTTAATGCTAAAAAATGTTTTGGGCGAAACTAAAGATATATTAATACCGTTTGACGTGCTTAAAAATATCGGTGCGGGAAATTGTAATTTCACAGTTACCGAAAGCGAGGAAATGTATAAAGTTGTAGTAAAAAATACAGCTACAGATAAAATAGTGTCTTATTCTTTTGAAAAGCAAGAAAAGTTTTTAGACTACAAGTCCGTTTTTCCGAAACTATACAAAGAAATGGGCGTTTGTCTGAAAGATACGAAACCATTTGCAGATCGTATTAAAACACAACAAAAAGCATGTAAAAACTTTGGTCTGGCTTATTTTATGATTCAAGTTATCAAAGGATCGAAGAAAATAAAAGTGATTGCATGTAACGAGGCGTACGACATAAACAATGATTACAAATTTTCTGAATTTTCTTTTGAACTAAAAGAAAGTAGTGAATTTTCAGGTAATTATTTTTATATGTTTGATACCGTTTTGAAATGTTTAGATGATTGGAACGGTAATTTATATTTTAACGAGACAAAATTGTCTTTTGGAGCAAAAATAGTCGATATATGCTTTTGTATGGGCGCATATGATACCAATAAATCTTTTGATAAATATAGTATTGTCACTATCAAACCGGATAAACTAACTAAAATAGAAATTGATGCTATTTCTGAACAAAGCAACAACAATGTTTCTTTAGATAATTGCGGCAAGCAAAAAGAAACGCCGAAAGAAGGTGATTATGTAGAATTTAATCTTTCTTGCAATGTTGATGCACCTATTTATACCGGTCTTGTCACAAATGATCCAGGTTTAGGTCTTGTTTGTGTTGTTGATGGACAAAAGATTGAAGTTAGGAAAATGGTTAATTTAAAGGTTTTGAAGCCAAAAGAAGGCAAAACGGTATCACCTATCCAAAGTGAAAAAGAAAGCTCTTTAAACGATAAAGAAAGAAGTAAAGCAAAGGAAACAAAACCTACCATGCAATACATAGACGATATGTTAGAACTTGTTTCTCTTGATTTAAATTCCATGACGTATGTCGTAAATGGAGATATAGGAACGGCAAAGAATATACAAAGCATTGTCTTGTATGACGAAATAGGGAAAATCGTTGTTTCTTGTGATGATGGGAAAAAGATAGAATGCCAGTTTGACGGAGAAAGTATTTTACAAAGCGTTTTAAAAGAAATGTAAAATACATGGACACAAGGAAAGGTAAAACTTTACGCTATATTTCTAAAGACGGAGTAAAGTTTACTACATGGAAGTATAGTACATGTGAGTATTGTTTCTATCTGGATAAAAAAACAGATATTGTGAAAACACTTTTGCTTAGTGATTCAGAAAGAATACAAGGGTTTTTCTATAAGGGTTATTTTGTCAAAAACATATTAAAACCTCAAAAGCAAAAGTTCTTGCCGGGTAACTTTTATCAGTTCATATACAAATTGGTATATGTAGGGTATAAAATGGAGAACGGGGAAAGGTTAAAAATGTATCAATTAAAACAAATGGCATTTTACCCGGAAGTTCGGTAAGAATAACTATCTTTACCTTGACAGAGTAGAAAAACTTTATGTTTGTCATAATGTTAGTTTATGTTATTATTAGCATTTAGTAATTAGTTCAGTTGTTGTCCCTGCTGGTACGTGATGTATAGGCAGGGACTTGTTTTGTATCTCTTTTGTTGTAACTTTGCCAAGAAACAAAACATTAAAAATTTATCAATATGAAGTTACAAAAGTCTGTTAGTAAGCCTTCTATTAGGTGTGAAGGTTGCAAATTTATAAACGAATGTCCCTATCTGGATAAATCGGAATGTTTTCAGTTCAATAGTGCGGAAATCATAAAATCAAATCTGGAGGATATAGACAATGAAGAAACAGAAAATTAATCAGGAACTAAAGTCATTTCCCCAAATAGGACAAAAAGACTTTTTGGAAATAATAGAGAACGCGCCAGAGGTAATACAAACAGCCTCTAAAGAGTTAAAGGATGCTTTTGTTGCCCTTGAAATGGCAGAAAGAGCATTGTCGGAATCGTCCAAAAGGTTTTTTGTTTTTGAAGGTAGTCAAGGGGAAGAATTTACGGCCGATCTTAAAAGTTATTCCGCAAAAGGTTTTGTTATCCGGCATGGAGGAACGAAAGCAGCAGCGGAAAAGGCACAACGGCAAAAGGAAATACATATAATGCCTCTCATAGAGGATATAAGGGCAAAAAAAGCTGTTTTCAATGACATTTATAGGAAAGAAATGCTTTCGTCCATCACGCCCGATATCCTTTCCTATATCGTGAAACTATTCGGAGAAATGAACGGCGTCGAAGATGTCCAGAAAATCCTAAAACAGGAAAAGAAAATCAACCTGACACAAAAGGAACTTCTATCCATCTTTGCAAGAAAAAAAGCGGAAATAGAAAGCAAGCGTGCAGTGTTTCTTGCTTCGTCCAATCAATACAAGGTCGCAACGGAAGCCGGACGGTTACAGATTATCAATTCCATCATCATAGACTTACAGGGGAGATATCATAAATATCTGGAAGAAGGCTTAGAGGACAAGGCGTTGATCTTTGAAAGGGAAATAAGGAATATGCTTGAGCAAGCCAGGAAAGAAGTAAAGGGAAACGAACTAAAGCTGACTGTGGACGGAAAGATAGATATTACGGCCACATTACATGGACAGGAAAACGTTTCACGTGTGTTCCGTACACTTCCCATCAATTCGATTATAATCGGTCTTGTCGCTGCAAAATCCGGTCTTGATCCTACAGTATTGGTACATCAGCTTGCTACAAGTTATTATAAGGACTTCAACGGCTTCAATAAGATGATCCTTGGAAGAGAAAAAATCATGTTGCCGGGTGACCTTATCCGTGCTGCCAATTGGGATGAACTTGAACAGCAAAACCAAAAGTTCCTGGATGAAATGTCACCTTATGAAGTACAGGAGGCTACCTATCTGGACGATGAAGTGAAATTATCTGTAAAAGAACGCTTGAAAGCTCTTAAACTCAAATAGGATGACTATCAAGGACAGGAAAATAAACGTGTATCTAAACCGCCTGAAAAGGTTTAATGAGCTTTGTCCTAAAAACGGTTTCTATTGGGGAGGACTGCTTATTACACCCATTACAGATAGAAATATAAAGTCCAAACTAAGGGAAATGGAAGAGGACGAAATAGGAAGGAAATTACAATGGCTGGAAAGAGGGATAAAACTTTTGGAAGGACAGAACCGGGAGAATGACGGAAGAAAGAAGTTACTACCGGAACTTAAAAGGTATCTTGCAAGAATAGAAAAAGGAGGAAAGGTAAAAATAAGCCCTTCTGTAAAGGTTTTTCTTGTGAACACAGGGTTAAGGGCAAGTCTGTCTCTTTTAAAAAGGGAAGGGCAGGAATGGATATTGTGCGATTACAGAGGAACAAGGATAAAAATGAAAATGCAGGAAGAAATATTGCAAAAAGAAATCCTGTTTAGACTGAAAGCAAGGTTTGATCCTTCTATTCTTCCAAACAGGAAAACGGTTTTCAGAGCTTATGATTAAAGCATCCTATCCCAGAAACAACTCTCCATGAAGCTCAGGGTATTTTGAATCTTTGGGAATTGTTATTACTTTTGTTGTGTCCTTTTGAAAAGGCATTGTTTCTTTTATCTTTTCTATAGGAAAGATAAAAATTGGAATACTCTTCTTTTCGTTATACATACTTTTAAATATTTTGTTTAAACAAAGAGAAAGGGAGCGGAGAACCTATTTGATTGTTTAAGTTCAAAGCTCCCTTTCATAGTTAATAACGTAATTTACTAACAACGAGAATGTTAGATGCCTACTCTATTAAGGATTTTCGGCTTCCTCCTTTATTAAAACGAACTTTATTGATATGATAAATTAGGATAGTCTTTCTTTCTCACCTCCTTTCCGGTTAATAGGTTAATAACTCGAATTTATACTTTTGCATATTATACAGGAATTTTTACTCAATTGTGATCCAAATTTCCTCCCCTTTGCTTTGAACGTCTTTCAAGATAGAAACAAGTTTTTGTTCGTAGGGAGTTGAATTGATCACTTTTCCTTTTACTTTGTTTTCGCCAACAAGGATGCAGCCGGAACTATCTTTGTCCGTGTTCCCTCTATGGATCAAAATACCCTCGAAATTAGGGACATTTAAAAGTCTGGGAAGCTCCCTTTTAAATCTGGGAGACATAGTTACAACAACTTGATAACGTCCATAAGGAATAGCGGTTTCTCCGGCAACCTTTACCTCTCCATTATCAAACTTTCCGTTTTTATTGATGTCTCTTACTCGATCCTCTAAAGTATCACAAAAATAATCTCCATCAATATACATTTTTCCTATTGTGTATGGATAATCAATAGGTGTGATTCTTTTTACTTTTATTTCCATAACTAATTAATTTACAATATGTCAATCAAATTATTTATTGAAAATTTTTCAAAATCTTTTATACCGAACTCATCTTCTATCAAGGAATTGATGTAGTCTACATCTTCATATCTTTCTGTTGCAATCAGATTGTTTCTTAATCCCAATAGGTAATTAAGCCTTACAGAATCAATTCTGGAATTGATATAAAGCAAATGATTCTTTAGGTTTTTGACCCTAAGTAGAAGGATAACGACAGCAACCAATAGGAATGCTGCCACAACTGAAAGTATTATGATTGCTAAATTCATATTTGTTCTTGTTTATAAGCCATTTTCTCTAATTCAGTAATCTTCATATCGTCCGGTATTGTTTTGGCTCGTTTGTAACGTCCTCTTTCAATCCTTTCGATATATCCTGCCTTACAAAGATAGGAAATTGTTTTTCTAAGCGTGCCAGCAAAGAACAAAGTATGCTTTGCAAGGTCGTAATATTCAAAAGGGCGATCTATTGAATTGATAAGTAACGCCAACTTTCGAAACTTTGTATTTCTTTTGTTCATATTGATATAGCTTTTGTGTAGTTAAAAATCGGGAAAGACTATTTTCACAAACCGGTTTTCCCTTTAGAATCATCTAACTTAAATTACTATGGAAAATACAAAAACTGTTTCTTATTCATCTATTTTAAGATATTCTTCGATTTCCGTTAATGTAACGGCTTTAATTACTAACTCATCTCTTGTGGGAAGAAAATCGAAATACTTCTTTGTAATCTCAATCGCTTCCACGTCTGACGCGGATTGAACCATCAAAGAGACCTTTTGCATTCTGATTTTCCCTTTAGGTGTCTCTTCCGGGTAAAGTACATCAACCTTAAAGAATTTGCCATCAGGATCGCTTTCTATCACTGTATAAATGGATAGTTCCCGAATGGGTGATATTTTGATTTCTTCCTCTGTTTCTTTCGTTCCCCATTCTACGGATACTGCTTCCGCTTCCGTATAGGTGTAACCTCTAACAAGAAGATGTCTCTTTACCTGTATTCTTGGAGGTTTGAAACCGTCCGGGTTATCCGTCCAATAATTTACAACTGATTCAAAATACATATTATTACTGTTTAAATAACGATTGAACCACTATCCCTTTTGTGTAATCACATCCGTCGCTTCCCTTTGGAAGAACAACGAAGTTTTGAGAAGGGTCGTCTGTTTTAAGATTAAAAATAATTTCCGGTAGGGAAAGGAAGTTTACTTTTTCTATAAAAAGGAAGTCTTTAGCTTGCTTGCTGTCTTCGGAAAAATCATAAGAAAATAGCGGTATCCCTTCCGATCTTAGAACTGTGATCCAGTCTCCCCACATATCCATTAAAAGAAGTCCGCTTGTGGCTCTAAAGCTGTCTCCTGTGTTTAAAACACATTCAACCACATAGGAGTAATCGTATTTTACAGCTTCCGAAAGACTTCTTCCAAACTTATGGGTGTTTTTCAAAGAAACAGTCAACGCGAGCTTTCCTTCTTCTTGAATCTGGTCACATCTCATTGCTTGCTTTTCGCTGTCTATAGCAATGAAAGTATTCCCTACAACCCCATCAACTATGTTCATCTTCCTCTGTTTTCTCCTTGCTGGGGATTAAAATTACCGAAGGAATACCATTGCACCCTTGATTGATAGGTATTTCATTCCATTTTCCACCTGTAATAGCTTTCACTTTTAGGAAAATATCCAAAGGAACACTAAGTGTAAGCGGTTGCGGCTTGTAGGAATGATCTCTTTCCCATTTTGCCACTTGAAGTTCTACATTTGTCTTTATCGCTTCCATTGAAGGAAGGAAAGGAACAAGTTCTTCTATTTTGTCAGCCGAAAAAAGGGTTACTTTCCCATTCTCACGAGGTACAATGATGTACAGTTTAGTCTTCTTTTTCTTCATCTCCTTCGTCGTTATCAAATTTTTCACTCTTGTAAGAAAGGTAGTCTTCAAACATTGATTGAGCTGTAACGCACAATGCAATAAATATAATCACTGTGCAAATCCATCCACATATTCCCATAATCTAAAAATTTAATTGTTGCTTTTAATGCTGCAAATGTAAGAATATATTATTACATAGCAAGGTGAAATGTGTAAACACTTGTTAAAAGTAATATTTCAACGTCATTTCACCTTGCATGTTTTTGTTACTTATGGAGGTCAATATCTGCATTAACATGACAATAAACCAATTCTTCTTTTGCTCTTGTGATTGCCACAAATTTAAGACACTCTTCCGCGTACAATGCTTTAGGTGTCTTTGCATATTTGGATGGAAGCAGTTCCGGGTTCAAAAAGAAAACACGGTTAGCTTCCAGTCCTTTGCTTTTGTGAATAGTGGATAGGATGATGCCTTTGCTATCGCCAGAGAAAACGTTTCTGACCTTTTCTTTCAAAGAAGAAAAATTTTCTTGATACGATTCGTACAGCAATTCCACAATCTTTACTTTTTCTTCCAAAGAAACGTAAGACGGATGGTTTTTCACAAAGGCAGGATTAATGCCTCTTTCTATGAGTTTTTGTTCTTTGTCGTCCAATAGAAGATACATATCATCAAGACTATTTTGATTTTCCATCAGGCGGCAAATATTTTCTCCAAAATCGCGTCCCATTATAGATGATTTCTTTCCTGCTTTAAGAAATTGCAAAAAAGCTACCATTAAAGGAAGATTATTCCGGCACAAAACGAAATCCCCGTCATCAGCTTCGCTTAGTTCACCTTCTCTGACAATGCCTTCTTTTGCTCCTTCCGCGCATTCCGTTCCAGGGAATATCTTATTGGCTTCTTCAACTATCCTTTTGCTGCATCTGTATGTGACAGAAAGAGGAAGTGTGGTCGTGTTAGGGTTATTTTTTAGAGAATTGAATACATTCAAGTCGCTACCCATGAAGGAATAGATTATCTGTTTTTTATCCCCAACAGCGATGAATCTACCTCTTGCCTTTATTAAATTTTGCATGATTTCTTTTTGTAATAGAAAGGTGTCGTTTGCTTCGTCCATCATCACAACATTGTATTTCGGAAAACTTTCTGGCTCTAAAAATGTGTAAGGAATCCAAAGCATATCCACAAAATCTATTTCAAAAGCAAGATTGTTGTTTATCCTTGTACAATCATTTCTCCATGCCTTTTCAATTTCAAAAAGGTCGGGAATCATTTCTTCTTCGTAATCCAGATCAAATTCTATTGTAATAGGAACAATATTTTCTTCATTTATCTTGCAAAGAGACAGTCTTATTTGTTCCCATAGTGTCTGGAGCGCAAAGAAATACTTCATTCTTTCTTTAAATTCCATCTTTTTGTATTGGAACAGCTTCGTGCAGAGTTTGAAACATTTCCCGTCATTTACTTTCGCTTTGAACCGGAAATTCTTCATCATTGTACGAAGCCCAAGTGCATGGAAAGTATAGCAATCGACATAATAAGGAAGTTTCTGCCTTAGCTCTTCTGCTATGCTCTTGTTGAATGCCATGAAAAGACATGACTTGTTTTCCGGTGTACGATTGCATAACTCTTTGAGTGTCAATGACTTTCCAGCACCCGCAGTTGCGTCAATCACTATGTTTTTGTTGGTATTTTCGTAAGCATCAAAAATGTCCAACTGATATTTACTCCATTTCATAACATCTTCTTTTCGTTTACTTCTGCTAATCTCTCAAATAATGAACCCATTCATAAGGCTTTCTTATGCCCAAATATTCATCATCATATTCATTGTTGTATGCTTCTCGTTCAAAAGAAATGTTTCTGTAAGCCTCATGGGAATCTTTGTATTGAATTAATCTTACAATCCATTCTATCACATACCATAAATAGAAGAATACTATAAACATCTCTTTCTGCTGCCTTAGATGGATATTCTCATGTATGATTGTTCTCATCCCCAAAGGTTCATATTCCTTCCTTGCAAAGATGAAAGGAAATAGAGTGATTGATACAAACCCCTTAAAGGGGATCAAGTTATTGTAAATGATTTTCTTTTTCATACTCTTTGAAATTTTTGTAATTAGCCATATAATCGGCAATGAAATTACCGCATACAATAGGATCATTGTAGTCTTTCTGGTGGCTTCTTATCCATTTTACGGAAACGCGAAGTTTTCTGTGCAGCAACATTTCCGAAAATATAGCATCCCACAAATCCTGGTTTTCTACATGAAGGTTCTCCCTTGCCCAATCAAGGAACTTGTGACGAAACTGATTGGCAACATACTGGCTGTCAATATAGAAGGTTGCCTTTACATTCAAATTCTTTTTTATCGCTCGAAGCGCAAGAAGAATTGCTTCCGTTTCTCTTCTTCCTGTCGTAGTATAGGAACGTCCTCTGGTTATATGGTATTCCTTGTCTTTCCATTTGATGTAAACGGCAGAACCTCCCAGTTTTTTGGGATGGTTAGCATTGCAACTTCCATCCGTCCAAACTTCAATGATCCGTGTTCCCTTTCGTTTATCGCTCATCCTTATACTTTTGAAGGATCATAAGACTGGTATCGTCTTGGAATCCTTTGTTTAACATGTCTGTAACATCTTTCTTTCCTTTCAACATCTCCCACAAGTCCTGGTCAATCGTTTCTGGCGATAGCAGGTATTGAATTGTGACCGGATTTTTCTGTCCGCTTCTTTCCAATCTTCCTATAACTTGCACAAGGTCGCTCGGACGCGGTGGAAGTTCTAAGATAGCCATATTGGAACAAACCTTTTGAAGCCCGTCCACACCAGTACCAAGACAGCCTATATTCGCAAAAAGCACCCTACTTTCCTTTTGTGAGAAAAACTTTTGCAAAATTTCATCTCTTTTCTTTGTGGTAGTGCCCCCTGTAATAAGAAGCCCTTCCTTAAACTCTTCGGCTATCTTTGTAAGGATTGTGGATTGCGAAGCGAATACCAAAAGTTTCTCTTCTTCGTTTGCTTCCATCCACTCTTCCACCCATTTTTTTATAAACTTTTCTTTACCTTCTAAGGATAATTGCTTTAATGTCGAAAGTTTTACAAGGAACTCTGCCCTTGTAGCTTTTTCAACCTTTTCTTCGTCCTTAAACTTATCTTCAATGAACTGCAAAAGATCGCCCTTTGCCTTTTTATAGGCTCTTTTATTTGTGATCTCGCATTCCACAACATTTTCCGAAATAGGAGGAAGTTCTTTCAGCGCATCCCTTTTACTTACCTGGAAATAACAGCATTCTTTCAAGAGACGATTCAGTTCCTTGATATTGGAAGCTCCTGATATGTCCATACCAAAGTTCGTTTCCTTCATATTGCAGTACCTTTCGAAGAAATAGTGATGATACTGGTCGTCCGGTGCAATTTCCTTTATCCTTTCTATTAACATCAGGATATTTAGAAGCTCTGCCGGACGGTTCATGATAAGTGTTCCTGTAAGCCCTATCACGGAAGGAACTTTATGCGCCAGTTTCTTGAAAGACTTGCTTCTGATGGACTTTCTGTTTTTGAGAAAATGGATTTCGTCTGCTATCACAAGGGAGAATGATTTCTTTTTCATTCCATCCAATCTTATTTCAAGAGATGTTTTCCCGTTTTCTTTTGTGACCCTTTTCCCAAGTATGTCATAGTTTATCACTATCACGTCTGCTTCAAAATCTTCCGGTGGGGAAGATGTGGAAATGATGGATACCCGTCTATCCGGGTTCGTTTCTTTCCACTCTCTTAACCAACCGGATTTTACAGAAGCCGGGCAAACTACCATACAAGGGAAAAGATCAAGCATTTCAGCATAAATAACAGAGCACAGACTTTTCCCCGTCCCCACCGAAGAACCATTTATATGATTTCCGTGATTGACTGCATAATGCAAATAGTCCATTTGATAGCTTCTCGGCTTTTTTAAAAGAGGAAGATTCTCTATCAATAGTTCTATATCCTTTCGGGATAAAAGTTCCTTGTAAGGCTTTATTTCAGCTTTGCAGCCGGGACGAACTATTAAAAGAGGATTAGCTTCTTCTATTTCGTTGTCGGAAACAAATTCTTTTAAAAGGAAATCTTTTGCCGGATCGGATTTTATGTATATTTCCTTATTGGTAGCGTTGCGTTTAAAGGAGGAAATCAGTTTAAGGTTCTTGTAAACTGATTTTTCCAAAGCACCAAAATACCAATAGTCCTTTTCTCTGTAATAATACATAATCAGTTGAGTTTTATGTATTTGCCTGGTAGCTTTAGATTCTTTAGAATTTCATCTCCCTTTTCTCCATAAGCCACAAAGCAACTATCTGTGCCAGGAGATCCACCTTCTTTTCCTGTTTCATCAATAAACCTTATTCTTTTCCTAAGAAAATAAATAGAAGTAGCTTTATCCCAAACACATTCATGAAACATTGAATTTCCTACTCTTGCATAAACAAGAGCTATACCATTCCCATATTCAGACAACTTTTTCATGAAAAGTTTAATCGTAGGATTGGAATAGGGCGGATTTAAAAATACAAAACCTTTCCAATCTTGGGCTAATCCATCGTCTTCTTTAGTAAAACACTTTCTTGCAGTGTACCATTCTCTTTTAGGAGCAGCAGGATCTAAATCAAAATCATTTCCCAATGCTTCAATAATATAAGGAGGTGTGTACCATTCTACTGTTGCCACCTTACCGCCTCCAAATTTTGTTTCAAAGTTTGTATTCATTTCTTTCTGTTGTCTATAAATTCAAAATAATACTTTCCGTCTCTACATTTGATTTTCTTGATAATGCAAAATCCTCTTATGTTTACTTTTCCGTCTCTTTCCAGTTTATCAAATATGATCTCAAAAAGTAGGGAGATAACCTTCTCTGTCTTACGCATAGAGATGAAACTTCTGGCACTTGTCCTTAATTCCAATTTGTTCAATGCTTTGGTGAAGTTGAAGGCTATCTCCTTGTAAATCTTATTCATTCTTTTCTTCTTCTTTCTTCTCTTCTTTTGTCACTTCAAAATTGTCAGGTAAAAAAACGGAATCAGTAGAACCGTATATTGAATCTACCGGAAAATAAATAGGGTACATAAATGCAATAGCCGTATTGTCATCAATACCTCCAAAATGTTTTTGGTGTTCTGTTAAAACTTCCGAAGAATCCAACGGCTTATCCAACTCTTTCGAAATTTTATGCAAATTAGCCATCATTTTGCCAAGTTTCAAAGGGTCGAGAGCGTTCTTCCAATATGCAAACTGATGCAACGGATACATCGTCATCGCCTCTTTCCAAAAATCCATTTTTGAATAACCTACTTCTTCTATCAATTCCTTTTCCCATTCATCCTCTTGTTTTAGTTCTTCTTCGGTAGGATGATAGATATTTCTTATTATTTCTTTTATTCGATCTTCACTAAAGATGAATCCTAATTTCTTGTTCTTTACATGAGGAAACAGCATCCAAGCAAGATACCGATCTTCTTCTATCCCTAAAAAATCAAGAAGTTCTTTTAACCATTTGTTAGGGATAAGCACTGATTTTCTTACAATTTCTTTTTCTTCCATAACTTACCGTTTTTAAATATTATCCTTAATTTTTTCTATTTTAATTGATTTTGTTACATATATGAAAACCACTCCCCTGCCTTTGCCTCCTTTTTCGTTCTGTTTTTGGATTGTCAAGTACAGATTTCCGTCTCCACATACTTCAACTTTTTTCAAGAAGCCTATCATTTCATCTCCTGCTTCGTGTAAAATACGGATCTTATCTCCTTCCTTTAATCCATAATTGGAATCAAAATATTCTTTTTTGATTCTATCAATATTGTCTTTATGATTTCTTATAGCAGATTGCTCTTCGCTCAACAAATGAGCCATTTGTTCTCTCGTCATTTCTTTTTTATCCTTATGATTAATAGATTAATTTTCAAACTGATCATCACCGTTAGGATCATGGACTTCTTCATCTTCAAAGTCGTTAATCCAATCTTCTATATCTCTTTCCATCCTATTTTGATTTCAAATTCTTCCGGTGTCAAAATAGGGATGTTCAAATCCTTTGCTTTCTTCACTTTGGACGAAGAACTTTCTTTGTCTTTTGTTACAAGGATTGTGGTATTTTTAGATACGCCGGAAACAACTTTGTGCCCTTCTTTTACAAGACGTTCTTCCCACTGTTTGTTTCTGAATCCCGTAAAACAAACTGATTCGGGATTGTCGTTTTCTACCGTTTCTTCTTGGATAAAAGAAATAGAAACAGGCGTACCACTACAAAGATAAAAGAACAACTTTAATCCATCGTTAAAAGCCTTTGCTGTAGTTTCGGCGATACCATCAATAGAAAGCAAGTCTTTTAAAGGGACTTCTCCGTTTTCGAACATATAGTCTATCTGATCTTTGGATAGACTGTTGAAAATCATTTGACAGGTCTTTTCTCCTATTACGCCACCAAACACATTATAGGCAGTCAAAATTCTTGCAAAAGGAACTCCATCGTCTACATAGGAATCAAATTGCTTTCGTAACTTTTTAGAAAGGCTCTTTCCTATTCCTTCGATTTTTTCGAGTTCCTTTTCTGTTGCATTCACGATATTTTCAACAGACAAAAGTCCGCCTTTATAGAGCTTTCTTACGGTTGCTTCCTGCATTTCTTCCGTACCCAGTGTAGTAAAGAAATAGACAAGTTGCTTGACCGCCTTTTCATCACAATTCGGGTTCACACAAACAAGGTCGGTTAGATTTGCATCCCATTTCAATGGTTCTCCGCAAGAAGGACAAATCATCATACCATCGCACATTTCACGAAAAAGCTCCACACTGTAACCGACCGTTTCCAAATGCTTAGGGATTACATCTCCGCTTCTTGACACAACGATATAGGCATTTGGTGAAATATGATTGTCCGTAATATATTTAGCGTTATATCCGGTGCATCGTGAAACAGTCGCTCCGTCAAATTCCACCGGATCAAAAACAATCACAGGTTTTGACTTGCCATCCTTTGAAATGCTCCATTCTATTTTTTGAACTTTTGTCGTGTATCGTTCTTGCCAATCAGGATTCTTATAAGCAATAGCGTAACGCGGATTCCCATTAGGCAACCGTCCGAGGCCATCTCTCTTTTTCTTGTTGTCAACTTCAATTACAAGACCGTCACATTTAAAATTCTTGATTGATTCAAACAAATCGTTTAGATAGGTGAGGGCTGTTTTCTCATCATCGAACACGCCGGCAGAAGTTACCCAATACTGTGTAGCATAAGGATCGTAGTCATTGTAAAGCTCTGCAAGCTGCATAGACTTATCCCTGTCGGAATCCATAATACCATATCTTACATAAGCGGTATTGCCAAGAACTTGTGCATTGAAATCATCTGCATTGAATGCGCCGGCAACGGCATTCCTTGCGCTCTTGTACCCAAGAGGTTTTACGTTTTTCAAGAACATGCCGATAGGGATAATTGCTTCTCCAAAAGTAAAACACCCCTTTTTGTTCATAGGATTTCCATGATTTACATAACGGTAATGATCCCTACTATTCTGTCCTTCCGTGCCATCTCCCCTTGTCCAGCAATCATTTGTTGTTTCATCCACCAGCAAAGAAATACCATCATATTTAGGGGTAATCACAATACGGTCATTGGACGACAATCCCCATACGTCCTTTGTCCATCTTACAATCTCGTCCACCGTCTTGACCTTTTCCAAAGAAAACATAGGATAAGGAAGTTTCTCCATACGATCCCCTTTTACACTTTCTTCAACGATAGACTTTTTTAGAATATCGCTGTCTGGGAAATACTTTTCCAAGCTTTCCTTCATACTGTCATATTCCTTGTCAGACATGACAGGGTTTCCTTCTCTGTAAAGCCGGTTGGCTTCTACAATTTTTTCTTCCAGTTCTTTTTGATGTATAAGCATATTCAAAGTATTTTTGATGTTTTGAGTAATACAAATAATGCTATAAGAATAGTGAAAGCTCCTATTGAAATTCCTCCCAAAAGATAAAGCATCTTGTTTGGAGCAGCTTTCACTTGCTCTTTCAATGTTCCATTTTCTTGTGATACTTTTGACAGTCTTTCCCTAAGGCTTTTTACTACCAATTCAAGGCTATCGCAAGATGCTTCTATAAAAATAGTATCACCTTTCTTTTCTATGGAAAGGTTAGCTTGTCCTTTGCTTGTTTCTTTCTTCTCCCCATCTTCCATTTTCGAAGGGTTGACTACCATATTGACGATAGAATAGGGGATTTTCACAAGACTATCCGTCAACTCCCTTTCCCAAACTAAAGAATCCTTTAGGGTAAAGGTGTAGTCCGTTTTTGAGGAAACACGGCTTTTGCAACCTCCCAGTCCTATAGAAAGGCAGGCAGAAAGGCAAATAGCTAATATCACATTCTTTTTCATTTCTCTTTTAAAATTGCTGTTTTTAAAAACCCTGTGATGCCCATTCGGATAGATTTCAACTTTCCGTTTTTCAGAATGTCTATCTCTATACTTCGGTAATCCCGTCCAACATTGATAGACCTCACTTCAACTTCTTCACCAGTAGGAAGAACAAGCATTTTCCCTACCACTTTGTCAAGAATACAATCATTTGCTGAGTTCATGAGGCTTCAATACATTTCTAAATAGAATAAAATTATCGTGCCCGAATGCTATAGACACAAAATCACTTTCTTCGACAAACTTTTCTACGGTATCTTCCGAACAGGAGGAAAGATTTGTTTTGTTTACTGTACTGGTAACATCGTATCCTTCTGCTTCATTCATAAAAAAGTCTCTTGATTTCCCTTTAAAATTTGTAAGAGATAAACATCTTTCTATTTCTCCCTTTGTATTGATTATCACAAGAGTATTCCTTTTTGTTACCCTATGGATATACTTTACGTTTTTATACAATAGATTTTCCATCTTTCCTTATATCTTTACGTTCAACATGTTTCTGATTGCTTTTTCCTTGTAGTGACGTATCTTGTCTTCACTGTTGTCTTTTTTAGAAAGTGCCTTAGACCTTTCCTTCAACACCTTTTTCTTGTCAGAATCAGGCATCATTTTAAACTCGCCTATTGAAAGATTAGGCATTTCTGTGCTCTTTTCTTCCTCATAAGACATTTGTTTTCCGCATTCAGGACAAACTGGAATGTTCATAGGAACAAGTTTTCCGTCACGAAACACATACTTAGGATTCGCAATCGGTGATTTCACTCCCTTTCTGGGACAATTCTCGTTCTCGCAAAAAATTCTTATCATGTTGCAAATTTTTAATTTTATCTTTCAAAATACGAAGGGATTCTTCCACAGATTCAATCCCGCTTTTATTACTTGTATTCTTTTTCAAGTAGCTCAAATCGTGCTCAATGCCTTCAATCCTATCAAGGAAGGAAAGTACAAAAATGTTAAAATACTTCTGATTAGCCATTGTCTTATAGTTTTGTTTGTTACTTTTTGATGTGGCAAATGTAATAGTTTATTCTTACATGTCAAAATATATTCTTACATTTTCTCACTTTCCTTCTGCCAATTGTTTAGAGAAGGCATTTCCTTCTTGCGTATTCCGCTATCAAAATTCCGTCTCTATCAGGGTGTTTATCCTTAATATCAGGAAACAACCTTTTGCCTATATCAAGAGATGCCTTTTTCAATTCTTTAGTTCCTGCAATCCCTTTAGGTAGCATTTCTTTTTGCCACTCTTTGGAATCTATAAACATATAAGGAACATCATAAAGCTCCAATACGGTAAGTTCTGCTTCCAAAGCGCGCATAGCAGAACATGTAGCATCAAATCTTGCCGGGTTCTTCATGGGACGTTCCAAGACGGCCACACATAGTCCGTATTCTTTCAACGCAGAAATTATTTCGGCAAGTGCCGTTACGTTCACCCTTGACACATTCTTCTTTGCTTTTGTGTAATCCTGCCCGAATGTGATAGGTGTTTCCATGAACTCATAATAGGTCAGTTCTTTTCCTACTATGCCTATAGAACCAGTCACACCATTATCTATCCCTATATAAAACTTCGATTCTGTTTTCTTGTTCATTGTTCAATACGGCTTATGCCGTTCTCCTTTACTATTTTAAGCGTTTTGCATGAAGCGTTTTCATTCGAAATATGAGTTGTAACAAGTATAGGAAACTGAATGAACTCCAATGCTTCTATCACGTCATATAGGCTTTCTTTCGATAGTCCTTCTGTGATTTCATCAATGGATAGGAATTGCAATCCTCCCCATTTGTTCGTCTCGTTTATCATTCCTTGTATGGCTATAATCAAAGCGATTTCCACCCTTGCACGCTCTCCGCCACTGTAATACCAGAAGTTTTCCGCCTCGTCCCTAACAACATAAGGCGTTATCTCTTCTTTTATATCTCCGTCTGCCTTTGTCTTGAATCCTTCTATAACAATCCTAAGATCGCTGTTTTCTGCTTTCAGAATATTGTTTGCCCGAAGCTGAATATTCTTTAACTGCTCCAATGCAAGATACATCTTGAATGATTTGAACCTTCCTATCCATTCCTTCTTACGGAACATTTCGTTTTCCAATTCCGTCATTTCCTTGTTATACCCTGCGATAGCAAGCATCATTTCTTCTATTTGCTTTTCTTGTGAAGAAGTATCAATAGAAGAAGGCGTTTCCTTTTCGATTTCCTTTATCTGTTTTTCCAGACGTTTTACATCTTCTTTTCCGGCAGCTATGTTTTCTAAAAGCCTTTTGTTTCGCTTTTCAAGAATGGAAATATTGGACTTTTGAGATTCTATTTCACTTGTGATCTTATAGACAGCAGATGAAATTTCTTTTCCTGCTTCCCGGATTTTGTCAAGTTCATCCTCCTGTTCGTTTTTCACTTGAATGAAAGAAGAAATAAGGTCTTCGTATTCCTTTAGGGATTCATCCAAAGATGTTATTTCCCCGACAACTTCCTTTTCCTGTTTCCCTATTTTCTCTTTTTTCTTCTCTTCCTTTTCAAGCGTAGTGTCTTGAAGTGTCAAGAACTTATGCTTGCATTTAGGACACGTAATCGTCCCAGAAAGGTTTACAAGAACTTTCCGAAGAGACACTTTCAGTTCGTCATGGATTTTCAAAAGCTCTTCTTTTGTTTCCAAAATCTCATTCTGATCTTCTTTGGCTTTTCCAAGTTCTTTTTTGACGGATTCAATCACATCTTCTATTTCCTTAGTAGAAGGAAGTTTCTTTTTCTTTTCTTCGGCTTCGCGAAGTTCTTCTTCCAAGACTTCAAGTGTTTTCTTTCCTTTGTCAATGTTTTTCTTATTGTAGTCAACGCTGTATTTAGCAGAATCAATATCTTCTTTTAAAGACTTGATTTTACTTTCCACCCTTTCGATCCTTTCCTTTCGATCCGCTTCGAAGTCGAAATTAACGGCATCCTCTATCATTTGCCGCAATGCTTCTACACTCCCTTCCGCACGATCTCTTTTGCTTTGGATAGCTGACTTTTTAGATGAAATTTCGTCCAGTTCCTTTTGTATAATATCCTTGCTACCGTCCAAGAAGTCATAATTGATAAAACGACTTATGAGAGCCAATTTGTCCGTATTGGAACTTTTAAAGAACGACTTGTAGTATTCCTTGCAAATAAGAAAATAACTTTTCAAATCTTCCGGTGAAATGCCCATCCATGAAAGGATATAGTTGTTGCCGTCTTTTACGGTAGCAAGACTGACCTGCTCTCCATTCAACGACACATTAAGGCGGCTGCTTCCTTTTAAGGGTAAAATGCGCTCAATATGGAGAGTTTCTTTCCTTATGGGACATTCTATATCAAGTAATACTTTTGCTTCCTTCTCACCGTTTCTAATCAGTTTCTTGTCAATACTGCTCCGGTAGTTGTTACCTGTTATGGCAAAATAAACTGCCTGTTGCATGGAAGAATTGTGAGTAGGCGTGTAGTTGTTCGTGATAAACATTCCGTCCTCTCCCGAAACAGTGATACATTGTTGCTCTTCCGCGCCCATACAAGTAAAAGAAACCATCTTTTTAGACGGTCTGCCAAAGCAACCGGGAACTTCAAAAAACACTTCTTCATCTTTGCTTCTTTCCATGATCTTGCCAAGCGAAATTACAGACCATTCTTCGCTTTGGTTTGTTCTCACTTTCCATAAATGCTCTTTATTGCATTTTACTTCCGTACCGTCAGAAAAAGCAATCTTGTATGCAATATCTATATCATGGAACGGAATTGCCCTTACTACTTGATAAGCACCGGAAGGATGAAGGATAATGTCTCCTACTTTGATATTCCTCATTTTTACAAACCCATTAGGGGTAAGAATATCGGAATCCATCGTCAACGCTTTACCACTACCGTTACTACCTTGATTGTCGTCTGTTTTATTCAATCCCACAAGTGCAGTTACCCCATCTTGGAATGTGTATTCAAAATGCTCGAATGACACAAAATTTGTTGCTTCAATCTTGACCGGTTTCATCTTCCACCTCCTTGTTTTCAAATGTTACTTCTTTCTTTCTGAACTCTGAAAGAACATCTTTTTTGATCTTGTCAAAAAGTTCCGTTTCTTTGATTAGTTTCTTTCTCGCAGCAGGGAAACCGAATCCTATCTTTTCTTCCCCGTAATAGATGTACGTTCCTTTCTTTGTGAGCACACCCAAGTCCAATCCCATGTTAAGCATTTCCATCACCTTGTCAATACCTACACCAAAACGGATAACAATATTACAAGTTTTCATAGGTGGAGCGACTTTGTTTTTCCTGCATGTGATCTTCACTTTGTTTGCAACGGACACTTCACCCTCCTTATCAGAACCTACACGGGCAAGTTCAACCCTTTGACTTGCATAGAAAGGTATGGCAAAACCTCCTGGAGTAGTGGTTGCATTTCCATATCCGCCTATGTTTGATCTGATCTGGTTGATGCAGAATAGAATGCACCCTGTTTGCTTGCAGATGTTTTTCAAGATATTTACCTGTGAGCTTAAAAGCCTTGCTGTAAGTCCTATGTGAGCATCTCCGGCTTCCCCGTTCAAAAGAGCGGTCGGGACAAGTCCTGCAATGGAATCAATCACCACCAATCCGATAGAAGGTTCATTGCACATTTCCTTTGCTATTTCCAGTGTTTCCTCTGCTGTGGAAGGTTGAGAAAGAATGAATTTGTCAGGAGAAAGGTCTACACCGATAGCTCCCATGTATTTCGGATCAACTGCATTTTCTGTATCAAGATACCCTACCGCCATTCCTTGTTTTTGGATTTCGGTAGCAAGATGGAAAGCTATGCTTGTCTTACCGGAAGAAAAGCCTCCGTAAGCCTCCACTATGCGTCCTTTCGCCCATCCTCCACCAAGTATCTCGTCTAACAGAAAAGAACCAGAATGTACGAACTCTATATCTTGCTTCTTTCCCGCTATGGCTTCCTTTCCAAACCTACTTTCAATCCGGCTTATAAGATCACCAAGACGGTTCGGTTTCTTTTCTTCTTTAGGTTGCTGCACTTCCCCAGTTACTGCTTCTTCCGCTTTCTTAGTTTCCTTTTTCTTCGCCATACATCAACTTGTCTAAAATTTCTTTTCCTTCTTTTTCGTCATATTCGTTTTCCTTACAAAAAGCGGAAAATCTTTCTTCTATGTCCTTTTTGTCAAGTGTTTTTACTTCTGTCAACATAGAATGTTTTTCTTCCACTTCCTTGAACTTTTTCTTAATATCTATGCCTTCTTTTGTAAAGGCATCCTTATCAAAGGCATCGAGTGAAGATTGTTCTCCCCAGACTTCCACCCTTACACGGGCAGTAGGGTTCTCCTTTTTGAATTTCTTGATAAGTGACACTGCTTGTTTGTGGGGAGTTTCCCCCAAATCAATTTCCAGTTTCTTAAATACTTGTCCTTTTGTAGAAGAAACAAGGTCTACATTCAAATCCGAATCCAAAAGCCAGAAACCCTTCTTTTCATCTTCCCCGAAGTTGTTTTGTTGGATACTTCCCAAATGATAGATGTTCTCTCCTACCCGTTGGTAGTTGTGATAGTGTCCCAAGTACACTTTTTTGAACATCTGGAACATGGAAGGTTTTAAAAGGTTGGACACTTCCGATCCGTCCATGTTCTTGCTTCCTGTGACCGCAAAATGTCCAAAGAGGATATTCTTCTTTCTTTTATCCCCTATTTCTTCCAGTTCATCCAAAAGAATATCATCTGTAAAAAACGGAAGGAAAAAGCAATACACACCTTCTACTTGCATTCCGTCCAATTCTTCTACCAAAGTAAAAGACGGATGATATTTAAAAGGAGTAAGAAACGATTTCTTGCTTGTGTAGGATGTTTTGTCATGGTTGCCGGGAATACAGATCACATGGTGTCCGCGTTTGTCGTATTCTTCCAGAACATCATTCAATGTGGAAAGGCACACTTCTCTTTGCGATACTCTGTTATCAAAAACATCACCCAACCATATATGGGTTTGTATCTTTTTCTTTTCTGCCAAGTCAAGTTCTTCCAAAAGAATATCTTTTATAATAGTAGCATTATCGGCAGTAAGATGATGATCCGTTGAAATTATAGCTAAATATTTGCTGTTCATGATCGAAATTGTTAGGAAAGGGGGAGAACACAAAGTTCTCCATTCCCTTTCGGATTGATATATTAGAAAAACGAAAAGAAAAATTATTTCTTCTTCATTCGGGCTTTTAGAGCTTGTAAGCGTTTTTTGGCTTCCAATAACTTTTCGTCATTGTCCGTCTGTTCTTCATCAATAGGAGATTCCTCTTCCTCTTGTGCAGAAGGCTGCTCTTCGTCAGTTTCCTTTTCCGGTTCGTCTTTCCCCTGATCATCGTCATATTCAGTTTCATGTTCCTGTTCTGTATCCTCTTCTTCGCCTTCCGGGAAAGGCAACGCTTCTCCCTTTTGTGCCAGATCGTACCATTCACGAAGTTCTGTGATTGTAAGATCGGATGGAATTTCCATGCCAGGATATTCTTCATCAATATATTGCGACAAAAAGGCTTTCATTTTGGAAAGCGGAGGATAAGAAGCGACTTTTGCAGCTTTTTCGGCAGCAGGAGCTTTTACAACCTGTTTCTTGGGTGCAGGTTTTTCTTGCTCGTCTTCTTCCTTTGCCGGTTTCTTTGCTACAGTTTTCTTTTTGTCAGCTTCTTCGTTATCTTCGTTTTCATCAGATGTAGTTTCCTTGCTCTCATCTTCTGGAAGCATTGCTGCCATTTCTTCAATTTCATTCAAGAACTCATCATCGGAAAAGATATCATAATTATTTTCTTCATCGAAGCGTTTCAATCCATCCAAAGCCATTTCAAAATCCTTTGCTCTGTAAGAATCTTTGTAAATTTCTTCAAGTGAAGGAACTTCATTCAAGAAATATTCCATGTCTTCGTCCGGGATAGCAGTTTCTTCAAAAAACTCATCCCATGACTGACCTTTCTTCGGTATGCCGGCAGATAAAGAATAAGTCTTTTTGCCTTTATCATCTTCCCCCATCGTGATTACAAGGGGATAAGCACCTTCCATCTGTGAGAAAATGTCGAATGAAACCGTATCATCATCAGATTGTTCTACAGAAATTTCCTTTATACGGTTCATCCATGTTCCATAAAGCTGCAAACGGGCAAAATCTTTGTTCCCTTGATACACATAGCAAACATAAGCCAGCGTAGGATTGATACCCCATACAAACTTGTTGCCTTTCTTGTAACCCATGATAGGATTGAGGTACTTGCGTCTTTCCGTATCATCTTGATATTCTTCGGATGCTTTCTTTCTCACATAGTCGCAATAAAGGACGATAGGGTCTTTCCCTTTAAGAAGGTTGCGTCCATGTACGTCCGCGCAAAAAATGTTCTTGTCTTTCACTTCCTTTCCTGTCACATTACCGTTCTCATCATAAGTAGGAACTTCCACGCGGAGCTTTGACATTTTGCAAGCGACATAGGCTTTACCCATTGAAGGAGCCACACGGAATGTATTCTTTCCTTTTTGGACGGTAGCAAATCCGGTATAAGATTTGCCACCCTTTCGCATTGTCTTTTCTGCTTGCTTTACTTCTGAATCCAAATCTTCTACTGACTGTTTCTTAAACTTCGATCTGTCAAATTTCATAACTCTAATGTTTTTAAAATGTTGATAATTACTTTTCTTTTTTAATTATGAATGTATTTATTTCTCCTTCCACTAAATTATCCAAAAACTCTTCCGGTGTAACTTTTGGAACTAAATTGTTTAATTTTCGGTCTTTCGACTGCAACGCCCAATAGAGACTATCTATTTCCGCCAAATACTTTTTCTTCTTGACAAGTGTCTTTTGCATTGCATTAAGCTCTGGATTGATGGTAAGAATATCTTCTAAAGAACTTTCTGTAAGTTTCACAAGTCCTATATCTTCCACTTTGACCTTTCCGGCATTCACAATGGATTCCCGTCTTATCTCTGTAGAAAGCTGTGCTTTGTGTACAGAAAATTCCAACTTTGCTGCTTCATATTCAGATTCAGCTTGTGCACGAAGAAGTCCTACTTTGTTCAATAAGACTGAACTTGTAGCTATCTCCCCGTATAGATTGGAATGGTCTATAGAAGTTACAGCATCCATATCCAGTTCATTTTTAAGGTCGTTTGAAATCAAGACTATAGCCTTGTCACCAAAACATCTCGTAAGTTTCATATTATCACACTCCCAATTTTATAAATTGACTGTTTCCATTTGCTTGTATCACATATTCCTCTTTAAACCTATCAAAAGAAACCTTTCCTGTAAGCAGTAAGATGTTCTTCTTGCAACTTTGGATATACTCTTCTTTGTCCATATAGTCGGCAGGGAATATCACCACACGAAGGAATTTGTAGTTGTTTTCAAGTAGAAGGCTGGCAAACGCTCCTGTCTTCGATTCCTTTTCTTCCACTTCCAACACATATCCTCCCACCATTGCCATTTTATAGGTAGAACCGTCATAGTTCTGCAAATCGTCCACATCGTAATATTCCGCAGTCTTTGCTTTCTGCCGAAGGTATTCCTCTATCAATTTCTTGTAATCAAAGAAAGCGAAACCGGACTTGTTTTTCTGTTGCAAAAGCCACCACCAATCCTTACCTATCTTGTTTTTGCTGAAAGCAACACTGTATTCGTCCTTTTCCCTATCTATCTTGATACGGTTCTTTTCTCGGTATTTTCCAAGCATATATTCCCTTGCAGAGAAGATATTGGAAAACTCTCTCGTTTCATCCATCTCGTCAAAAGCACCTGAATAAATAAGGTTTTCAACAGTGGACTTATTAACAGAAGAACCCTTGAAGGAATGACGGTCTACAAACTCTTCCAAAGAAAAATAATCTCCATTCTCATTTCTCTCTTTAATAATCTGTTCCTGTGCCTTTTCTCCGACTTGTTGGGTGGCATTAAGCGCCCAATAAACACTGTTGCTCTTTTTGTCGCCTACGATACCAACATCAGATTTGTTGATATTGACAGGCTTGATTTCGATTCCTTCCGTTTGATTCATCTCATTAATGTAACGAGGAAAATCATCTTTACTTGCACGAGATAAGGCAACCGACCAAAACTCCAATGGATAATGTACTTTCAGCCACAAGGAATTGTAAGCGTTGATAGCATAAGCAGCAGCGTGACTATTACAAGTAATAACACCTTGTTCCGTACAAAAATTATGGTTTGGATCGTCCACTTCAACATCATATACATTTTCTATCTTATCAGGCTCAATACTAACAATTCTCATTAGTTTAGAAGGATAGCCTTTCTCCCCTCGTCTTGTCCTATTAAATTCTCGATAATGAATTTTCTTATGACAAGAAGCGCAGATAGAAATAAGGTTTTCATTTTCATTATTGCGTCTATTCCCATCAACATGATGTATCTCTAATCGACTTTCTTTCTTGCATATTTTACAAATCCCCCACCCTCCATTTTCAGACCTAAAATCTTTAAATTTAGAGGATTCTCCGTTTGTTTTTACGAAACCCATGTGACCTTTTTGAGAATTTAAAAACTCTCTATGATCTTTAGACCGGTCTTTACCTCTAAGATTTGTAAAATTATATCGCTGGCTGTCTGTTTTCTCATACGGTAGTTGGACAAATAAACTATCTTCTCCTACTACTAAATCTTTGCACATTACCTTTCCCCTTTGAGTAGGAAACTTGTGATTATCTGTAACAGAAATATACCGACCTTCTTCTAAAGTAATTTTATAAGTTTGCCTTACGCCAGCAAATCGAATATCTTTAATCTTACGTGTCCTAATTCTGCCATCTTCACACATAGTAAGACATTCTCCATACCCCAATCTCATATATTTACTTCTAAGTGGCAACCAATTATTTGCTTTCGCAAATTCAATATCGTTTCGGATCAAATACATCTCTTCAATGGTTGGTTGTCTTTTACTTTTAGAGCAAGCGTTCCTTAAAAACTTGCAACTACCTGAAATACAGCGATTGAACGAATACTTAGCAAATTCTTCCATCTGATCCCAAAGATGTTCTGCACTCTCTTTGGTTGCACCTTTGCTTCCGAATTTGTTTACATACCCTTCTATGAACTTTGCCTTTAACGGGAGAAGAACATCTAACTTTTTCTTACCCAATGCCTTGCGTACTTTATCACAAGTAACTAAGTCAAAATCAGCAAGTTGATTACAAATATTCATGATCTGTTCCTGTGTGACAAGAAGCCCGTAAGTATCTTTCAATATTTCTTCTGTACCAATAGGATACAGAGGCTCTTTCTCGCCATTTTTCAATGCAATATAATCCATGTGAAAGCCGTTTTCCATTGGACCGGGACGAAACAAGGAAAGTGCAGCAATCACATCATCCATATTTTTAGGCTTCATTTTCTGCGTGTAAGAAGAAAGTCCCTTTGCAGAGAATTGGAATATATCACTAAGCCAGCCGTTTGCAAAATAGCGGTACACTTCTGGATCATCATATTCTATATCTGTATAGAGATTGATCTTCTTTCCAGTATTCTTTTCTATCAAGGTAAGAATATCGGTAAATTTATCAAGCTGTTCGATCCCCAAAATATCTTCTTTCAGAAACCCTGCCTCATCCATTTCTCCACCTTCCCATTCGCTAACGACAAGGTTGTCCACTTTTCTTACAGGACACCACTCATACATTGTTTTTTCCTTTGGAAAAATCATCATGGCGCAAGCATGAATGGAAGCTGCCTTTTGTTGCCCAAGAAGAAGGAAAACGACATTCATCATTTCAGGATATTTGTTCACGAATTGTGCTATTTCTTCCTTTCTATGAGCAAGTTTTAGAAAATCTTCCTCCGTCTTCACATCTTCTATCATTTTGGAAATTCTTCTAAGAGTAGGGATGGAAGCTCCATAAATCTTTCCTACGTCATTTATAGCTTGTTTTATCTGCAAGGTAGTGTATGTGCCTACAGAACAAACCTGTGTTTCTCCAAAACGATTTTCCATGTATCGTTTTACCAATGGTCTTTTCTCTCCTGGAACATCCGTGTCCACATCGGGAAGAGATACTTTGACACGTCCTTTGTTCAAAAATCTTTCAAAAAGTAAGTTAAACTTTAAGGCATTTGTATTTACAATACCAAAAAGGTAAGAAATTAAACATCCTGCTGACGAACCTCTTCCTCCACCTAATAGAATATCGTTCCCCTTGCACCAATTGACGATATCACGTAAGATCAAAAAATAATCCACTACATCTCCAAATTTGATCGTATCGGATTCCCTTTCAATCCGTTCTACCAACACATCTTCCGAATAGTCTTCTAAAAGTTCTGGTTTGTTTTCTATGCCTTCATAGATAAGGGAATCAAACATATCTTCGTTGGATTCATACTTTTCTTTTTCCTCTTTTGTCATTTCGTAACGAGGAAGATGTCTACTGTCAGTAGGGATTTCAAAATTGCAGCTTTCCGCAATCATATCCATATTTTCCCGTGCCTTTAAATAAAAGGCTTCCCCTACAGACTGATCCTCAAACAAAGAAAGAAGTTCTTCCATGTAAGTCACTTCATCCTTAAAATACTGGTTGTAGGATTTATGATTAACCTTCTTTCCTATTTTATTTACAGTTTCCCTTAAAATGTAATATTCCGGTTCAATATAGAAGGCATCGCAAAGGGCGACTGGCTTCATTTTCGACTTATAAAAGGCTTCAAAGTTTGTAAGATATTCTGTATCTCTGTTGAACTTTGCATATTCCACTGTATCAGCTTGCCAAAACACGTTATGCTTGTTTCTTAAAAGAATAGGAACATCAGTATAATCTATCGTTTTCGGATCAAAAACGATAAACACATCCTCCGTATGTTCCATCATGTCTTTAGGAGTTATGAATTTCCCAGAAGAATCACAATTGATTATTTTGTTGATGGCAAGAAGATGCTGCCACCCCTTTTCGTTTTTAGCATAGATTTTGTAAGTGAACGAAATGTCTTTTTTTTCATCTTTTACAGGGACTTCCAATCCAAACACAGGGATAATTCCTACAGATTTGCAAGCATTCTGAAATTTCAATGCTCCTGCAAGTGTCCCCTTTTCCACTATACCAAGACGTTCGATCCCTAAGAATTTGGCTTTCTTTACCCAATCGGAATATAGACTTGTTCCATTCAGAAGTTCAAATGAACCATGTACACCCAAAAAATTGGAAGAAAGTCCTGCCACTTCGCTTTGCCCTCTCCATTTTACACGGTTTAATTTGGGGTCTTTTTCTTGTCCTTTTTCTATAGTGTACCATACGCCGCCGAAGCGGAAAATATAGCCGTCATATTCGGTAGCTTCATTGTCCCACCGAAAATCTTCATCAAAGAAATATCCATCATCATTTGGAGAAAAAAGCTCGTATGTCTTCCCATCAAATGACACAGTATAGTTTTCCCTGTCAGAAGTGTATTGTATTGTATTGGAATAAAGATATTCTTCCAACTCATTAAATAAAGTCTCCATGTTATCTTCTTTTCGTTTTTCTATCGGCAAATATACAACTATTGCATTCAATAATTGAAGTTTTGCCGATTTTAACAATGAATTTAACGTAAATTCATTCTTGTAGAAAGTACACCCTTTATGAACCTTACCCTATTAAAAGGAGTGTCGTTTGGCATTACTTCATAGGGTAATCTTTTGTCCATCAAAAACTTCCTTATCTCACTGTCCCATTTTCTTCTCCTGTTTTCGTCACTCAATCTTTCTCCATCATTTTCAACATTCCAATAGATAGGAAAATAAAAGATAACGGGAAGATAGTATTCATTAAGACTTATCAAGTCTGACTGCCGTCTTAATTCATTATCTAACGAAATCGAATAGGGAAGCGTCCTTGTGAAAGTATGAACATCAATAACGCTTCTATCAGAAATATAGCTTTCACCGTGCAGCACTTCAAGATACTTATCAAATATCGCCCTTTGATTGGGGACAGAATCAAAGGAAGGGTCTATTTCCCCTTCCTTTACAAGTTGTCTTGATATGCTGCCTATTTTGGCGAATCTGGCAAACGACCTATCCTTTTCGATAAGATCAAAAACAGATGTTTTCCCAACACAAGAAGCTCCTAAAAAAGTAACAGCACGTACCATAATCGTTACCGGTTATCACCGTCCCCATGTATTTTGTTCTCGGCTTTTCTTTTAGACAACTTTTCCACATTTCCCTTTGCAATCGACACTAAAGAGCAGTCTCCCTTGTTTCCTTCAATGTAAACAGCAAGGTTCTGCAACCCTTGTAAGATTTCTTTCAAAGCCTTATGGCATGGTTCTTTTCTTTTTTCTGTAAACCCTGCCTTATAATCATCATCCCGGAAAAATTTCTTTACATGCCCGTTGATAATACCTGTCTGTTGCAACAAGTAGGAAGGTGACAAATGATAAACATCTTCGTCAGTCAGCTTTTTGATAATCTCTGGAAACTCCAATTCCGGCAAATCAAGTTCCTGTCTTATCATGGCAACATACCAAAGAACATCCCCTATTTCCTTTACAATTTCCTTTGCTTCGGCTGCGCAATCTACTTTCTCGTAAACTTCTGCCAGCTCATTGGTAAGTCCCATTATCACATACGGAATAGCTACCTCTTTTGCGTAGCAAGATGTTGAAGCTGCGTGAGCTTCATACTCTTTAAAATTCATAGTTCGAAATAATTTATTGATTTATAATAATTTACCATCAAAACACATTACAAGTTTCTGTATTTTGATTTCTGAATAACTTACATTTTTTCTTTTCTTGTTTACTTGAATGCAAACCATCCGATCTTTCATATTATTGCCTAATATAGGATATTCGCTGTCTTTATAGATAACTACCTGTCCTTTACCAAGCAAATGAACAACATCCCAATACCACTGTGAAGCGCGCTTTTTCTCATCATTACTATACTGGAAATTGGGAAGGCCGAAAGGATTCAAGAACTCGCTCTCATAAAAGTTCAAAAACTCTTCCGTTGACATAAAAATAGAAGATTTGAAATGACGTTTGGAAAGAAGCTCTATCCTTTCCTTTTTGAACTCTGCTATATCAGAAGCCATCTTGACAAATTCCGGACGATCAAAAATAAGGCTTCTTACTTTGTTTGTAAGGTATTCCAATTGAAGCACCTTCAAATATTCGTCTATTGATAATTCTCTGCTCTTTTCCATGATGATATATGATTTTCGACAAAGTTAGCTTTTACACCCATAACTTCTTGATTTTAGACACATAAAAATTAATAGGATCGTAAAGGTTATCCAACACATCATCCAAATAATCTATATCCATATCGCCAGGATCAATCCCTGGCTTATAAAGATAGGCTATCTTTGTGTTGAATTTCTTTCCCAACATAAGCCCTGCGCTTTTCGATTCTTCCACAGTTGCATCATCATACATAAGGATCACATTCTTGATACCTTTCCTTTCCAAGTAGGAAATCTGTTCCCTACTGATGCTCTTTCCAAACGTAAAGACACATTTCAAGCTATTGCAATCCCAAAGCTGCAAAAGATTGTCTATTCCTACCTTGTCAAACAACCCTTCCACTATGATAACATCTTTGACCGAAGAAGAAAGCTCATCAAAGCCTCCCAGTATCTTCGTGAAGTTCGTTCCTATGCTGTTTTCGTATCTTAAGTGAGGCTTACTTCCTGTTTCCTTTGCCCTTTCCAAATCCTTTTTATGCCATTCTTTAGAATACCTACTCCTTCCGAGCCATCCTACCAGCTTACCATCCATCTTCATTTTGAAAATGATATAGTTTCGCAAGTTCTTTTCAAGAACGGAATCTGTTTCGGAAGGTTCAAAAAGATCGTAATGATATTTCTTAAAACCTCTTCCGTCAAGATAACTGTCTGACACTATTCTTTTAAGACGAAAAGGAAGCTTCGGAACAGGAAGCTCTTCTTCCTCGTTTTCCTCTTTCTCTTCTTTCAAAGGAGTAAGTTTCGTGCTTATAGAGTTTTGATATTCCATCCGTATAAGGTCTTTTCTTCCTACCTTTTCAAGAAAATCCTTGAAAGATGCTTTTGTCTGACATTTCCAGCAATGGAAAACTCCCCCGTGCACATCTATCTTGACACCCCATTTCTTTTCCTTTCCACAATAGGGACAAGGCATCCCTTTATTTGAAAGCCACCCTTGCGAACCGAATATTCTAAGTCCGAACGCAGCCTTTACTTCTTCTTCGTCAATCCGTATCATATCGTTTCCGTCTTTTGTTCGTCAGACTTTTTCTTCCTTGCCGTCTTTTTCGCTTCCTTCCTTTCAGATATTTGGTTGTACATCTCCATTGTCCGTCCCCTGTGATAGAACCTGCGCTTGTCATAATTGGTGGCAATCGTTATCACTTCTTGACTTTCCTTGTAATCACGCAATTTATCCACATAGATACGTGCTGTTGCATTTGCCTTTTCCTCTATTGTCATATTTAGTGTGAACACAAAGGAAAAAGGTTTTACAAGTGTCTTGTCTCCTTCCGTATAAGAACGGTCTATTACTTTATCAGGGTTGTTCCATAATTCAAAGGGCACATCACTTGTTTGTGTTGTTGTGATAATAGGAGCTTCAATCTCGTCGGCAAGGTTCTTTAGAAGCTGTGCGCAAGTCTGTAGCTTTTCTTTCTTGTAATCCGGGTCGCTATCTATTTTTTTGGAAATGCCGGTCTTTATCAAGTCCAAAGAATCCAAAACTACCAACCCAGGAAAACGCCCATGTGTATTGAAATAGTCATAACATAGCTGCCTTATATCGCTCATAGAAGCCTGCCCGAACTTCTTGAAACCATACACCTCTATATCTGAACCAGATTCTTTAATTTCTTCAATCGCCTTTTCAATCTTTTTCTTATCGTTGGGATCAATGTTACCTGATTTGATATTGGAATAGGACTGGTTTGACCAAAGCTGATCATATATTCGCATACAGGCTTTCGCACCACCTTCCAACTGGATATGAAGAACCGGAACACCTCTAAGGGCAGCAGAATAGCCGTGCCATTTTAATACACTGCTCTTCCCAACTCCAGACCTTCCAATCCAAAGCGTTGTATCACCTATTTCCATGCCACCGAAAGATACATCGTCCAACCTGTCAATTCCGAAAGGAATTTTTACTGGCTTTTCCGTTATTGTAGCAGCATCCATGCGTCTTTCAATCATACGCTGCTGAAAACCCCCAAAAACAGACTGAAAACCCCCTGATTTGGAACGAAAAGACATCTCCACAATCCTTTGCGATTCTTCCGCGTTCACACGGATAGCTTCTTCCTTCTTTCCTTCTTCGTAAAGGTCATGTACCCTTTTGGAAAGAAGTTCGAACTCCGTCTCTTTCACAAACGATTGAAGTTGGTCTATTGCTATTTCTCTGTCTATCAGATTGGCTTTCTTTATTTCCTTTGCAGCATCCAATACAAAGTCATTATCAGAAAATTTTTGACAGATAGCGCCAAGCGCGGGAAGTTTCCCCTTTTCTCTATATTGTTCGACAGCTTCTCTTAGTATGAATTTGTATCCAGGCCATTCTTTAGGGATCAATTCATATTTCAGATGCTCCGAAGCTATACACATTATGACTTCATCCGAAAACATCAATTTAAATATTTCGGACATAAAACCAGGATTCAGTTTATTCACGATACCAAAATTTAAACCAAATTGATACTAAAACCACTACTTTCGCCTTCTTCTCGTAAGGTGTTTATTGCAAACCAGCTTGAAAGGCATAAATCATCATGTCCCGAACTTGCTTCCAGTTTTCCTTTATCGCTTCTAAAAGTGATAGAAGAAAACTCACTGAACATCAATTCCACCTTTTCCCTTGTTTCACCTTCCTTGTAAGGCGTTCTGATCTGTCCTCTTTCAAACATGGCAGACAAAGACGGAAGTCCGGTGTACAAGTCCTTTTTGTTTCCTTCCGTAGTGGTAAATTGTTCGATATTGGTAAGTCCTCTTTCTCTTGCAAGTGCTGACAATATCCCTTGAAATCCGTTAGCTTCGCACACGATCTTATCAGGCTTAAACAAACGATTGAAAAGAACAATCTTGTCCACCTGCTCATTGTGAGACATACCTTTTGCCCTGAAATAATTCACAAGGTGGTAATTACCGGAGAAATCAACACCCCATACGGAATAAACAGTGTAGTCAGCACCGATATTACCAGAAACAGCGAAGTCGCATCCCACAATCACCCTTCTAAGTTCGAACGGATAAAACTCTATGCTGTCCGCAAAGGAAACCTTATCCATGCTGGTAGTTGCCCTTCTAAGATATTCATACGGAAAAATAGTTGAGTTATCTGAAATAGGAATCACAAGGTACTCTCGTGCAAACACAATAGAACCAAGCTCTGTTCTTTTCCTTTTTATATCTTCAAACATATACCTGTCAGGAGCAAGAGGTCGTCCATCCGGGAATATGATAGGATATTCAAACAGATAAAAACGCTTATCCCCCTTAATGACATTGTACAATTCGTTAGGAGCAGTAGAATAAGGCGTACCGGACACAATCAGATATCCGTAAGGCTCAACAATAGGAGTAATAGTCCCTCTAAATGTTTCCTTTAGCTTTTCTCTTTGCTCATCGCTGTAAAGAGAACTTTCGTCCGGCATATCATCTATGATTGCTGCTCCAACGTGCAAACCACGAATAAACCCATCTTTACCACGAACATGAAGAATCGCACCATTCTCACCTTCTATTGCCGTTTCTCCAAGTTTAGCCTTGCCGTTCGGATCAAGTTTTTCCTTCAATATATCATTGGTGGATATTTCCTCTATAATCTTGTTCACATGCACTTTTGCAAGTGTCATTGTGTTTGTGATCATAGCGGTTTCTTTCCGGTTCTTATTGTCTATCGTATCCCCTCCATACAGCATAGGACGTGTATAGGAATACAACCTCCATAGGGGGAACGCATAGCACCACTCGAAGCTGTTGTGTGTTACTGTGCCGTCAGCGAGCAAAAACTTATGATCTCCGTCACAAGCAAAACCGTAATACTCACCTTCATCCAGTAAGGTTATAAAGATTTCCGTTTTCTTGAATTTCCCATCCCTTGAAACTTTATAACCTTCATATTTGGCAGCTCTTCTTTGGTTCATTTCGGCGATTTCAACAGGAATATAAGTGCCGTCAGCAAGACAAAGGATGTGTCCTTCGCTTACTATATAGCTATCTCCACCTTTCTGTCTTACTTCGTACATATAGGTTTCTCCGTGGTGCAGTTCCAAGACATTGCGAGATTTCAAATCTTGTCCCATCACCTTATCACCTACCCTTATATCCTGGACTTTTTTTAGCAAACCATCTGCCATAACTATCAAAGTATCAGGAGAAACGCACTTTCCACTACTTCGCGAACACAAATAGCTGCTCCAGGGAAATAACTGTGTAAGATTCCCCCACTCCAAGTTTCGCCACCCCATATTGAAATTGGAAAGGACTGTCGCCTTGAAATAGTTAAAAGACAGAATCCTTAGATTTTCATCCATTGAAGCAAACAGATTGTCCACATACCCCAGCTTTTCCGTGTCAAGCGAACGTCCAAAATTCATGGCATACTCGGTCTGGTTGATTATAGTGTCCAGCATTTTGTCCAAATCCTTTCTGCTTCCACCAGAAAACAAGGATCGCACAGTAGTGGAAGGAAGCCGGTCTATAATGTCGTCCACCGTTGTAAACAACCTTTTTGATTGTAGTTCGGTAAGTATTCCGCCCTTTGAATTGTATATGACTGCCATTTTTACAAAGCAAATTTTTCTCGGAAAGGATTTCGTGCAGATGAAGTTCCACTGTCAGACACGCCTTCTCCCCTTAACTTTTTTACAAAATTGATCATCAAAAGCGCATTAGCATAGGTATCATCACCTGCGCGATGCGCATTCACCAAATCAATACCTTCTTTTTCGCAAACGGTATGAAGCTGATAGTTTTCCAATTCAGGATATGACATGTGTGCCATTTGCATAGTGTCAATGGAAAACTTTACATACTTCTTTAAATCATCCCCCATGAACTTGAAGAAGTTCTCCAAAAAGGCATTATCAAACCCTACTATGTTGTGTCCACATAATGTACACATTTGTCTGGGATTCTTGTACTTCTTAAAAAGTGCCTGACATTTCTTGAATATATCCTTTAGAGGTATAGCCTTTTCCTTTTGGATTGTTTCCGTTATCCCATGCACCGCTTCCGCTTCCGAAGAATAGATAAGACCTTCTTTGTAGTCACGCGGAAATATCATAGACAATTCTTCGCAAACTTCCAACTTTTCCATATCTATTACAACAAAAGCCAATTCTATTAATGCTATGGTGTCAAAAGCAGGCTTTTCAGCAGAAGGTAAACCAGAAGTTTCGCAGTCATAGCATATTATATATTTACTCGCACTTTTCATAACTATTTAAATTTTTCATTAGTAAACTTCCATTTAAAACCATATCCTGTTTTCAATCTTCCCCATAAACAGCCTTGTATAGCTTGATACGAAACGCCTGTTTTGCGAACAGCATCCATAGTACCATTAAAAACAGCAATCAAATTATCGTTTAAATCATATTGCGCTATTTTTAAATTTGTTCTAATAACTGGCTTGCCATTCAGCCTACTTTCTCTGCATTTTTGATTATGTTCCATAGAATATTTGCGACCCCTATTCGCTTCCCTATTCCTAATTTTATGTATTTCTGTTCTGTTAGAAGCATATTCAGATTGTTTCTTTCTTGCTTCTTCGCTCAAAGAAAATGTTCCTCCACACGATCCACCAGTAGATTTATTTAAAAGAGGTTGTCCCATTGATTTACAAAAAGAAATCCAAAATCTTTCTTTTTCATCAGCATCTTGTTGATTATAACATCTATCTATTAAAATAATAGAAGGACGATTCCCGTTTTTTAACAAACTAACAAACCAATTTTGCTTATCTTTATTCCTCTTTCTCATTTTCCCTTGTTCAGCACACATAATATGGTAACAATGATGATTTAAACGTTTCTTTAGCGATCCCCTTGTTTGTCCTATATAGAACAAACATTTTGAGCCTATTTCAGGATCATACAAAGCATAAATGTAAAAATTACTATTATCTGTTTTCACCTCTACATCATTATTTGTTTCCCGTAAACTCTTGCTATCTCAAACTCTGCCATGCAACCTTTTGATGCTGCCCAATCAAAAACAAAATAAACGGCATCGCACTCTAAAAGAGCCTTAACGCTCTCCCCCATGTAATAGGAATATGGTTTATCCGGTTCACTACAAGCGTCAAAAGGTGTTATCACTTCATATCCCTTTTCTTCGAGCCATTTCTTGACTTGATTTGCGTATTTCTTTGTTTCTTCCAAATCATGCCCTGTTATAGGCAAGCTAACATACACTTTTGTTTTCATCTTCTAAATTTTTGTCTATTTGTATCTCTTACAAGCTGCCAAAGTCTTACATTTCCTCCTTCCGGTACACATGGATCGATATACAGATTTCCTCCACCTATATAAGCAGGAACATTCCCTGTCGTGCTATAAGCTCTAATATCCCACAGAGTGAATTTCTTGCCATTTCTTTTCGAGAAATGTTGATTGAAATACTCTGTCATCCCTGTAAGATTCAAATTTTTTGTTAATATTTCCACGCTCTATCAGTTTAAAACTAATTTCAGTCTATCAAAATCACGAGAACAATCATCCTCGTTTTCATACCGTATATGGATGTTTTTATAGGGGTTGTCCTTCAAATTGACAGCATCCGGCATTTCATTTATGATTATTTCCGGTATCCCCTCATCCGTATATTTCATTTCAGCAGAGACTATGTATATCCTTGTAAGTGCCAGTTTCCCGATTGAAAAGACAAACAATCTCTCTTTCTTGAAATAGTTCTTTTCGCTCCATTTCGTATATTCTTCTATAAAATCCGCTACGCTTGCGTCACTTGGGAAAGCGATCACCTTCTCCAGCTTCTCTTTGAAAACGTTCATTTTCATATCCCCAAGCAATTCGGAAATAGAAGTAAGAAGCAATTCCATGTTTTCATTTAATCTCATTCCCATCCTCCCCTATTTCAATTAATGTGTTCCATTCTCTAAGAACAAACCTTTTGTGATTGTTCTCTGCTTCTACCACTAACATCGTCCCATCTTCCACAGGGTAGGAATCAATCACTTCCCCTTCGAAGTAGTTTCCTTCTTCCGTCCAACATACTTTCATGGTATCAAAAAATTTAGTTATCAATCTTCATAAAGCACATCCATATTGTTTTGCTTTGTCTTCCTGTTGTGTGTCCAAATAAAGACTTATACGGAATTACTTTTAGTACATCTTTTGCAGATATTTCAGATTCATTCCATTTGAAAACCAATATACCATTTACTTTTAAAACACGCATACATTCTTCAAAACCTTTTCTTATTAAGGGTTGCCAATCATCAGGAAGTTTGCCATATTTCTTAGCCATCCAAGACATCTCTCCAAGTGTCTTTAAATGTGGCGGATCAAACACTACCATATAAAAAGATTCATTCTCAAAAGGCATATTAGTAAAGTCACCAACAATATCAGGTTTAACTTCTATTGTTCTTATTTTATCCTTATCTTTTGCATATAACGTCTCTGTTCTTTTATCCATAAATAAAACATTCGGATTCTTCTTATCGAACCAAAACATCCTGCTACCACAACAAGCATCTAATATCTTCTTTCCCATAACGCATATTTTCTTTTACATTCTTGATATATTTCTCCGAAACCTTTCCTCTATGAAGAATAATCGCCCTATCAATATCCTTATTCGGGTTGTAATGTTGTTGATAAATTTCAAACATCTCTCTTGCCTTTAAAGGATCAAACCTATCATTATAGGAGTAAATTCTCTTTCCTTTAATACGGTTCACTTCATCCACATAAATTTTCAACATTTGAAACCTGCCGGAAGCTGAACTTTTAGGATTTCTTGCACTATCGTCACAGCCTGATTCAACCATGCAAATAGCATGAACCAATCTTTCCCAAACCACCCTGTCCATCGCGTCTTTCTTGTTACTGATAGCAGAAACTCTAATATCAGAAACAAGTAACGGAAACAAAGATAATATTGATACGGCGATTACTTTCCTCATAAAATTTCCCTTTCCCCAAATTCATGTAACCTATGGCAAGCGGAGCAAAGAAGTTCAATGTTGTCTTTGTCCATTTTCAAGTCCGGTCTCGCTCCGCGTGATCGTATGTGTGAAAAGAAAATGACTTTCGGTTCATCTCCTAAAGGCTTCCCACATTTCGCGCATACATGTTCTCTTTCTTCCCATATTTCCATGAATAGGGATTTAAGGTCACCTCTCCTTTCTTTCCCTGTTTTCTTGTCGCATTCCTTACAGAGCCACTTCATCCTATTGTAGATGTAATGGCTCTGCTTACAACAGACACAAGGTCTTGCTTCATATTTTTCTTTCTTTTGCAGTCCCATGTCACCAGTTACCCAAAAGTTTTCCGTCCTGTACAAAAGCCCAAAAGCCTACAGGTTCTTCTTTTGTTATCAGAGGAATAAAAAGCATTGTGTTTATATCCCCTCTACATAAGACTTTCTTTCCGTCTTTTGCGGGCAAATATCCCCACATGCCTCTTTTTATTTTCTCTTCCTCTGTAAGAGAATCAAGAAATTTCTGTCTTGCTTTATGCTTCCGCTTTCCCATATTGTCAGAATTTTAAAGTTTTCAATCTTTCAATCTGTTTTTCCAATGACAATATCCGTTTTCTAACCCTTTCATTAGCACTTTTCCTTGCTTCTTCTTCGGTAAAGAAAACATCACTGCCTACTCTTGAAAAAACACATTCCCCTTTGACAATTACCAAATCCTTATTCTTAAATTCACTACCCTCTACAGTAACCTTGTTTATAGTTCCTTTTGTGAGAGCATAACGCACATCATACATTGTTCTTTCTTCTTTCATATCGCATTTCTTGTATTCTGTTAAACTTCTCTACCAATTCAATTACCCAATCTATCCTTTCTTCACTCCTTCTATCCGAAAGATAGACAAAACCAAAGCTCTTTACGAATTTAGGATTCCCAAACCACCCATACTTTACAATCAAAAGCTCTGCCCTTTTTGTGTCATAGAAGCAAGGAACAATCTTCACTTCTAATTCTTTTCTTCTTTGTTTAAATCCCCACATGCCGTTTCTTTTTTATCTTTCCATTTCTCTTTACAAAGCAATATATATCTGCAACCTTTGCATTTTTCTTCATCAAGCAAATAGCCATCGAAGCTATCGCATAGGATATATCCTTCTGGAGAATCAAAATAGAGTTTCCTTTGCTCGTCCAGATAACTTTCTGAAATACCTTCTTCACTTTCTATAGGATTGAAAAGTTCATTTTCCATCACAAATTTAGAGGTGAAGTATATGTCCCTTTTTGTTCTTTTTCTCCATCTATCTATGGCTGTTTTTCCTATGACATTCATAAGAGGAACTACAGGGAGATTGGATAGTTTGAGAACAAACATCTGTCGGTTGAACTGAAACGTAAGATATTCCCAAAGATTTCCTACTTTATCGTTAGACAAAAACTCATCCAGTTTCTCCCTGTCCTTTCTTTTTGGACGGAACTCGTAAGCTGGGTTACTTGATAGTTTTCCTTGTAAATAGCTGTAAATCAGTTTAAATTCCTCTTTTCTTGTCATATCGAAATTGCAATTATTGCATACAAAAACTTAATATTTTTGAAGTTAAAAGAAGGGGAAATTTCTCTCCCCTTACACCGACAAAAATACAATTATTGTATTTATTCCCAAAGCAAATTAATGTTAAAAATTTCCTCTGTCTGCTTTTCCACCTTTTTATAGCGGTTCTGCGTGTTCATATCTCTCTCTGCCACAAGATCATAGTCACTTTTTATAATTTCCTTGTCAAGCGACCGGCAAAACCACAAACAGATTTCTTTTCCTGCTTCCATATCGCCAAGCGATACCGGTTCTTCCTCTTTTGCTTCATGGAACTGAATCCAATAAGGCTTTTCGTTCATGGAAGATGTGCGCGAAGTAACCGGATTTTCTTCTTCATCCTTTCCCATCCCTATAGCTCCTACCGTGATTGTTCCATAGGGGTTATCCGTTACAGAAGAAAACCATAATTCAACGTTTTTAAGCGTTTCTGTGCCCTCATTTTTCAAAACAAGAGCAACATATTGGCTACGAGGATTTGAAGCCAAATTAAGGCTTATTTCATCAAATAAATTGCCAAAAACATCATTAGGCACAGGTGTAGAAGATTTGTACCCTCCCAACGAATCTGAAACTTTTGTCTGCGGACTGTTATATCCCGAACTGACCGTATAATAAAACCGTAACATAAGCCTTAACTTTTAGAAGTTGACATGAATATATTCCCAAGCGACCAATATTCGCTTTTCACTTCATTGTAAACAGATACCGTGCCGCCAGAATTTTGTACACGAGCGATATAATACTCGTCCGGTTCTTTTTCCGGCGGAGTGCTTATGCTAACTTCCGGTACTAAAGAAATGGTATAATCGTCATAAGTGTATAAACCGTTTCGCTGCTCGGAAGTCAATACACCTCCCAAAGGAAGTGTCCCAAGCACAATAGCTCTTAAATTGGATTCAGGAGTGAATGTAGTAGCGGACGTAAGAAGTAAATTCTGATTGTCTATTATATTCACAATCTGATAAACGCCATTATTCAAAGGAACAGAACCGTCTTGTTTTTCAAACCGGATAGAGACGGGGGTTGATGAAGATTGACCTCTTACCTTACCTGTAAAATCCACAGAACCAGAAACGATACCTTGTGAGTTTACGCTTACATATCCCTTTTCGTAATTTCTTGTTTTGTAAGCAATCTTCACCCAATAGAAATTGCTGTCGTTCGGTACAAGAATATTATCTTCTACATTGATATCTATAAAGTTCCCGGCACTGGTAAGAGCCATCCCAGGAAGTACCTTAATAGTGCCAGAGTTTGTTCCTGTTTCCACTTTAAAAGGTTCTACAAGATTTTCATCTTCTACTGGTTTGTTAACTGTATTAGGATTGATCTTAGACGGGTCATTCGTAATCATCCCAAAGGAATAAGATGCCTGTAACACCGCCTTCATAAGCGGTGCTGTGGCAAAGAAAGAAATCATATTTGAAAGCTCTTCTTTCTCTAAAAAAACATTTCTACTAACATTTAACTTGCTCATACTCAATATTTTAATTATTTTTGACTTATTTCCATCCACTCGGAACACCCTCGCAATTTGTGCCTGTAAAAGTCTGGCTATGACTTGTTACGTTATTGTTTCCAGACTCCGTTATCTTTACATAATTGGATGATCCTGTAAGGATTTGAATAACAGGAACAGTTCCAAGTTTAGAACAACCATAAAACATTCTGTCCATATTAACTTTCCCTACCCCTGCAACAGAACGGTCATAAAAAGATGTATAAGAAACTGCATAAGTCTGTTCTGTTCCTAAAGAAAGATTTGAACAGCCTGAAAACATTTCGGTACAATTCAAGCTATTGCCAATATTTTCAAAATTGGTGTTGTTAAACTGATTTCCTATATCCACATTCACAGGACGTGCAGATGTTCCCGGCTTCCCTACATAGTTTCCTGTTCTGCCAAAAGAAGTGAGTGACGTGCATCCTGCAAAGCATCTCCTAAGGTTAGTGAGTGTTGTAAGGCCATTGAAGAACTTAGCGGGAATTTGTTTCACGCCCGTGTTCTCAAACATACTTTCTGCATTCTGCAACTTTCCATTCTTCATATCAAAAGAAGATATGTCAGACAAGTTCTTGCAATTAGCAAACATTCTTGAAGCATTCGTTACACTTGACGGAAGTCCCTGCCCATAAGGAATAGACAAATAAGTACAATTCTCAAACAATGACTGCATGTTTGTTGCCTTCGAAGAGTAAGAGAACATAGCAGTAGACCAACCGTCAACAAGACTTGTACAACCGACAAAGCAACCAACAAAAGAAACAATGTTTGTACAATATCTGAACCACAATACTGGAAGTTCGGTTATGGCTGTGCAACCTTGAAATGTATATTGCATATACTGTGCATTCGTTGAATTGCTAAATGGAGAAGTTGTAGCTGATTGACCTCCTGTATTTTTCAAAGCTGTGCATTCATAAAATACAGCATGGAAATCTTCTGTACCACCTCCCTTTCCAAAAGTACCATTACCAACACATGAAGTCAAATTTTTGCAACTTCTGAACATAGAAGAATGATAAATGCATGAAGTAGGAACAAGTTGTCCACTCGGAAGGCTTGTCACGCCACTACCCCAAAATGCGCCGGCAGCAGAATTGCCTGTCATTTTAGTAAACAACCCGGAAGGAATAGACCTAAGACTTGTGCAATCTCTAAACCAACAGATAACACCCCCTGAAATAGAAGGAATTGTGTTTGTTGCAATCGATGAAAGACTTGTGCATCCTCTAAAGGCAGAATGATTACCTCCGGCTGCGTCTATATTATAAGTTCCGGTACTTCCTTGTATGGAAAATGACACGGGCCACTGTTTAATGGCCGTAGCTCTCGTATGATTTCTGAAATTGGCATACACAGTAGAAGGGTTGCTTGTGTTCCTGCTTCCTCCCTGCACTCTTACTTCGCTTCCTATTATCTCATAAACACCACTTGACACAGAAGGTTTTTGTGGCGACCCACTATAAGAAACGATAAGAGCTTTCCAAAGATAAAGGTAAATGCTACTTCCTCCTGCGTTCGTTGCTTCATCTCCTGTCCCTACGCATTCCGAATCCGTAGCGGAAGCATACACATAACCTCCAGAAGGAGAAGAAACCGTTATCCTGCCACTTCCATTTGTCTGATCTGTGCCACTGTAATAAGATGAACCGTCAGGCGCGGTAGCTCTTATATTCACGGAAGCATAAGGTTGCAATACATTTTCCTTTCTAAGATAAATATAAGTTGTCGTAAGCTCATAGTCAAGAGTGAAATCTATATACGTGTCAGCTCCCGATATTGCAATATTGTTTTTCGTTTGGGATTGATAATTGTCTGCCGTACAAGTGGCATTATATGACCCTGATTGTATTCCAGTAAGTGTAAGCTGTCCTTGTGAGTTGGTGTACCCACTCTTTCCTCCATAAGTCACGTAAGCCCGATTGATGTTATATCCATTTCGGGATTTCACTGTAATATGGGCACTGTAAGTCTTATTGGAAACACCCACCCTTTGCTGTGGCATTGTTTCCTGATTGACTGTGACAGAGCCTTCCGTAGGCTGATAGTCATAAACGGAAACCTCATATTTGTAAGTCTTTCCCATCTGCATCGTAAAGGTCGTTGTACCGTCCGACCCTGTATTCTGCGTGCTAAGTCCTTCGGGTTTTACAGAAGCTCCTGAAACTGGAAGTCCTGTATCGGAATTATAAACATAGAACTGCACTCTCGTTTCTTTTCTTGGCATCGCAACATTCACTGTTTTTGGAAGGTCATTTGGTTGCACAACGCCCGTCTGATCACTGAAATATTGCTTCGAAGCCACCCAATCATAACGCATTCTCGGAACGGAGAATTTGATTTGCCCGTTATTCGTCAGACCTGTCTGTTCTCCCGCTCCCCCTTGATTAAGTGTTATTCTTGTACCGTTGGAAATGATACCGTTATCCTCTGTTACAACAAATGTAAGATCATATAAAGTTTGATCCATATAGATGCTCACCACTTGATCATTTCCATTTACGGTAAATTGCTGCTCTCTGTCCTCGTATTCCTCATAGGATGCTATGACGGTATATTGTCCATTGGGAAGTTCCAATACAACACCGGAAGAATCTTTTTGTGTAAAATCTTTACCGTTCACGTTTACTTTAGCACCTTCAACAACCGTTCCTCCAGCACCAAAAACTTTTATAGTAGTCTTGTGGGTAAGTTGTTTCAAGTCTATCGTAAGATTCGAATTATTATAAAACTCATAGTTTTCCACATATACCCGTTGATGATTGTTGTCGTAAAACACATCATAAGAATATTTTCCACCCAACACTCCTTCAAAAACAGCCTGTCCATTGTTAGAAGTCTGTTTTGTCAAACCAGCAAATTTCACAGTAGCCCCATTTAAAGGCTTTTTCTCCCCTGTAAAAGTGTTGTAGTCATTCACAGTAAACGTCATGTCATAAGTAGGCATAGGATTGAAATTCACTTGTATATCCTTATTGCTGTCCACAGCAACATCACCGTTTACAGGAATCCAGTTTTGCTTTTCAACAAGATAAGTGTAACCACCTCCCAATATATTCGTGAATGTCACTTTCCCATTCGTGCCCGTTCTTTTGCTTTCCGAATAAGCGACAGTATCCTCTGTTGCCAGTCTGTCCTTTGCGGTAAGTGTCACATTTGCACCTTCCACTGCACCAGTAGATGAATTTGTCACTGTAAATGTAACCGTATATCTTGGTATCAATATAAGTGTTACAGGTTCGGATTGATCGTCTTGTACATTGATGTTCTTACTTATGGTATAATAATCCGTCTTGCTTACAGTATAAGGGTATAAACCAGGAAAAGCCATAAATATGGCATTACCAGAAGAATCCGTATATTTAAATTCACCATTAAAAGCAACAAGGGCATTTTTTATAGGTCTTTCATTTTCGTCCCTTACAACGAACGTGACTTTTCTTTCATACACATCTCCTTGCATTTGAATATATTCCACCTGCGTTTCTTCATCGTCTTCCAATACCTGAAACAATCTATCTTCTATATTCATGAACAAAGACTTCTCCACATCAATAGAATAATCACCAGGATAAAGTACAATAGATGCTTCCCCGTTTCTGTCCGTCACAAGGCGTTTGTCTAAAATGGAAATGGAAGCTCCTTCTATGTAAGCTCCCCTATCCGACAATACTTTGAAAATGACATTCTTTTCTTTCAAAGGTTGAATGTCCTCGCTGCCCATTATGTTTTTGTAAGCAACAAGGTAATCTTCTGCAAATCCTTTTACTCCTTCCTCGCTTGTAAGGGAATTGTTAAGATAATAGGCTACTATCACGTCCTTTTCTCCTAAATTCCCTTGGTAAAATGGGAGAAAAAGTGGTTTTATCTTTATATCATAAATATATACGGGAACAGAAGATTTTGACCTGTCTTGGGTAAGACTTAATGACAAGAATTTCATCCCGTCCTTCATTTGAAGCCCTCTCCCTTTCGGGAAATTAAGCTCTAACTGCTTCGCGTATGCTCTATTCTTTCTTGATAGAATTGCCCGGCATTCATAATACACTCCGGCTACAGGAAGTTCCAGGATTCCTTTGCTGCCTGAAACAAAATTATTGCTATCCACACTTCCGTAAGATTCCTTACATATCATAGGTTGAACGGCTTCGTTAAACGCTTCCACACCGAATTTCAAATTTTGGTTACTTGTCGAAGAAACCTTTACTTTGAAAGAAATCTGATAAGTAAGATTCTCGGAAATAGGAAGGAGCTTCGTTTTGTCAATTTCAGAAGAAATACCCACCAAAGCATTCCCAACGAAAGTCATTGCCTGTATAGGAGTGCCATTGTTGTCTATATCATCCACAATAACAACACCTGTAGGGTTCACAAGTGGATAGGCATTCAAATCTTTTACACTTTCCGTTGTTTCATACCCTTTTGTAACATTCAGAACCGTGTCTGTCCTGTTCCATGTAGGAGAGCTATGTCCCATTGTCCATCCAGTATCACGAGACATCAAAAGGGCAAATATAAACTCATCCTCCGTCTTATATCTAATAAGACGGAGAAGCTCCCCAAGTATCGCGCCTTCCTTGTTTACAATATCAAGTGTTCCTCTTTTTCTATATTCCTTCACATAATTGTTGAACAGATATTTCATCTGTTCGAGTGTGTCCACTTCATCTGTCACAAGTCCTCTGTTTTCAATAAAAAGTTCAAACAGAATCTTGTTCGTATCAATCTCGTTATATTGCTTTGCATACAAGACAACAAGCGCAAAGATATGACAGACTGTTTCCCAATACGCCTTAAAATCCTCTCCGTCCTTCTTTATAAAAGTAGGAAGAATGCCGGGAGAAGATACTTTTTCAAGTACATTCTCCGCCCATTCCATTACAGCAGGATCATTTTCTTCAAAGAACCGTTTGAACACGGTTTTATTGTAAATTTCCTGTGACATCCTTAACTTATTGATAATTAAACTTTCTCTACATACAATCCAACAAGGGCTGATAAATCATGTGTAAGAGGTTGTTCACTATTTCTTGTACATTTATATTTTACACCATTTTGGATATAATATTTGTCTTTGAATATTTCCATAGGTGGAATGTAAACAATAGGATCATCTATAGTACCTTTGTGTTCTTCATCTACTACTTTCCACAAACTTGCAGTAGCCATAGAAGGTTTCCAATTATCTTGAGTAGTATGTTCTTTTATACATTCCCAAAGAACATTATCAGATAAATATCTTTCTCCTACTTTAACAGTGATACCTGCAACCCATTCTGGATAATGATCTTTAACTTGTAATGCTTCACCCGGAGTAAGATCATATGCATTGATTTCTTTAGTAATCTCTTCATTAAGAACATTCAAAGCTAAGATACGACTAAAGTCTCTATTAATTACAGGTTCTTCTTCTGTACTAGTCCACTCTTCACTATTTAACAATTCAATAAAAGTCGGATCACTAAATGAATATCTTGGAAATGATTCATCTTCAAAAGGTACTAACATTTCTTCATGTAAAATAACTTTACTCTGATCTATACTTGTTCTCATTTCGGGCAGTATTTCAATACCATGTGATTTTGCCCATAATAAATCTACTATTGCGTATTTCATATTATTTTGCTTTTAAAGTTTGTAAATAGTTGTAGGCTTTGATACAGTCGTCTTTGGAGAGGACTGTAGGATAAATCGCTAAGTTTTTGAAAGCAATTTTAGTATATGCGTTACCTGAATATCCTATAGTTAAGAAATTTTTACTGGTAGATTCCGTTTCTTCATTATAAATAGATTCTTTCCAGTCTTTTGAATAAATCCTGCCATCAGAACAAATTGCATTAACGGTATTTTGATCGGGAATCAAAATATTTCTACCATTTTTTATATTAATGAGTATTGAATTATAATTATAATTATAAATGACTATACTATCAAATTTTACAATACCAGCATTGTCATTTTTCCCTGTATTTATAAGCTCCCAATCTCCTATTACAGTCCAATCATTACCCATTTTAAATATAGACGAAGTTATCTTATCATCCACCCCATCAGTAACCAGATATCCTTCGTCATTGTAGCCGCTCCCCTCTATGAACGCAAAGTTCGACAGTACAAGATCATTACCATTGTCCGTAATGTTGGCAATAGTAGCACGATCTTCGTCCTCGTTGGTTTTGCCTACCACTGTCCATGCTTGGTCGGGGAAAAGCCAGGGATATTGCTTCTTATACCAATCAAGAACCTTTTCATCGTCTTCATCGGTAGAGAAATATCCATTACAGATTGTTTGACCGGCAATGGCTGTTCTAGCAAAAGATGCATAAGTTGCATTCTTCCATAAATAATATAGCCCAGCGTTTTCCACCCAGTCCCCACACGTACCTGTTACAACTTTATTAGTTAATAAGTTCTTAATACATATATTATTACCATTTCGTTTACAAGCAAACAAATTAAGCCCATTAACAAAATTAGCATTTATATAATAGTTATTACCCGCTATAAAAGATACATAAACCAAAGACGAATATTGCATGGAAAAAGTTTTTTTGCTATCAGCTCCACACAAAATCATATTTCTTATCGGATTATTCTGAAACGGAATAAACGCCGTGTACACCGTATAGGTATCCTCGAAGTTAAGCTCCTTCTCTGTAACCGCAAAGTCGTCTACTCCGTCACCGAGGATAAAACCAGGGTAGAGGGGAAGTTGCTCAATGGTGATATTGCAGGATTCTTGAATTTTATTTAATTGGAAACCATAAAAACCACCATTAGCGGAAAATTCAAATTCAGGTAATCTATAAATCCCATCCTCTTTTATATTTAAAATCAAACCATTAGATGATCTATAATCAAGATTTTGACCTTCCACCAATCCACTTACTTTAACACTATAAGAAGGAACTGTAAATGAGGGCTGGCCACCATAAGCTTGATAATAAAGCTGAACACTGTTAATCTTAACAGAAGTTACATTGATAAAATTACCTGTATAAAAGATATCAACTCTACTTGAAGCGTAAGTCCAACGATTGCCTTTATAGTCTTGTTTGTACCCACCAACCCCGCTCATACCACCCCAAGCGAAATTCTTCATTTGCAAGTCATGGTCATTACCCGTCTTATCAACCCATACAGGATTGGTAGCCATTTGTTCATTAGTAAGACCTAATGCTGAATATCTGGCAATCATGCCAGGAATAGATGGGAAAGGAGGAATAGGAGATACTCCACCCCCTCCCCTAAATCTCCTAAAAGGAATTGCATTAATATTTCCTATTAAATTCATTGTCAATTCCTTTCCTTAAAAACCTATACTAAGATTGGTTGCCGTTGTCCCTTCTTTCAAAATCTTCTGAACCATGTACATAAGAGGTGACCCCAAATTTGCGCTCACTTCCGCTTCTGAAATGGTGTATTCCATTCCACCTGTCAAGATTACTTTAATTGTTCCTTCTGAAAGAGGGACGATTATAAACGGAACTTCTTGTCCGTTTTGATCGGTCAGAACAATATCTTCGTTAATATCAGATAAGTTCCATGCACTACTGATTAAAGAAGGTGCGGCTTCGCCGTTAGTGGTTATCAGCTTATTGGAATTAGCTGTTACTGTTCTCTTTATAATTTCCATTGCAATGATTTTTTAAACGTTTAAAAACAAAGTATATACTTATCCACAAAGATAATCTTTTCCGAACAAACACGGTAAGTTTGTACCTCTTTTATAATCAAAGCAAAAAAAAAGGAGAGCAAGGTGATTATACACCACTTTACACTAAAAGTGTAAAATAGCACACATTTATACGGAAATCCGTACCGGGTTCCACCAATACCCTCTACCTTCTGGTAACATCGTTACATCAAAGGATTCTTTTTCTGATTTGCGGATAACGTTAAATGCTCCGTTGATATCGGCGTTAATGATCTTACCAGAAGAGGTTTTGAACAACCCTCGTTTGATTCTTCTTCCTTTGTAAGATTCATGTTTACAAATCCGTTCATTATCTAAAAAGCTACATTTTGAAGTATAAGATTCTTCAACGATCTTAACATTGATTCCTTCTAACGTAGCTTTGTAAGATATCATTGAGATAAACACATTAAAAGGAATAGATACAAAATTTTGATTGTTTCGTTTTCCGATATTGATCTCTTGTTTCCAGCATTTGTTATGACCGATTATGATCGTGTTAATACCATTAGAAACTACGTGATTAACCAATATCCTACTTGCCTTATGAAGATAATCTTTGATCTTATTATTCCTTTTGTTTATTAATGACCTGATTTGTTTTGAAATTTGTTTGTTATCCTTTAATTTAGATTTTAAGAATGCTAATCTTTTATTATAATATTGGTTGATAGACTTTAGTGGTCTACCATTGATGATAAAACAAGAACCGTTATTAGAAACACAAGATGCTAAATTATCTAATCCTATGTCTATTCCAAGGTAATTCCCATTGTCAGACATAAGATTCTTTTCCTTCTTATTGTAAACTATTTCAAGAACAATATACCCGTTCTTAGGAACGAATCTAAGTTGTTGAATATTTTGCTTGTTAGTCCTTGTTGTAAAGGAAAACTGTTTTGGCAACTTAACAATGCCTTGTTTTATCCATTTTTGAGAAAAAGCTGTGGTTGTAAAAACAGCAGTATATAAACCATCCTTGTTAAGATACTTAGGTATTCTAACAAATTCGGAATACTCACCTCTATTTTTCTTATTTAGAAGATTGAAGAACGATTTAAAGTTCCTATCTACCATCATCAACACTTGTTGAGCAACTGGTGTTGGTAAAGCACGATAGTCAACATCGTTTTCTGTTCTTAGTTTCTTTTCGAGAGAATAGTAGTTGAGGTATTTATACTTTATAGTATTATCGTCTTTATATTGAAAGTAATGTTGTCTAACAACATACAATCCTTTATTGTATAAGTTTTTACACTTATGCAATAGGTCATAAAGTTCATTGTAATAAACAGAACTTGGCTTGATTGTATGTTGTTCGACTAATCTCATGACACAAATGTAGGAATTATTATTTATATATAAAAACAATTTCTTATACTTGTGGTGTAAAGTAGTATATAATCACCGAGAGCAATTAAAACTCTCCTTTTAGTTTATCAAATAGGTTCGTTGTGGTAGTATATACAAAATATACCTTCTCCTGGCTTCGTAACATTTCCTGCATCATCATCTGCCGGAGAGCATTCTTGTCCAGAACCATACCCAGCAATTCTTGTCTTTCCTCCGTCTGGAGAAGTGAAATCAGAGCCACCGTAGCCTGCACCTCCCCATGCACTTGCACCGGTTCTTTTCCCACTTCCAGTGTTCAAATATCCCGCTTCACCTTTACTTGTACCTCCAAAAATAGACTGGACAGGGATAACAACTGAGGATTGAATAGGTTCAGTTATGTCTCCAAAAACAGTATTTTCATAAGAACTTTTATATCCATATCTGCCATCTCCGCCCGGCGCTCCATCCGGTTGCATTCTTGGTCCTAAATTGGAAGCACTTTCTTCTTTTGCGTTTTGACTTCCGTAGCTTCCACTACAATAAAATGTGCCTCTCATGTGGGCAGTAAAACCACCGGAACTTTTTGCGTTATATACAGAATAATTGCCCAATCTACTTCCTTGTGGCATAGGATAATCAGCATCATTGTAAGCACTACCATTTCCATTATAGGCTTTGTATTCATAAGTTGTCATTCCTAATTTTATGGAATACTCCGTCCCATCCGTCCAAGCTCCTGTATTTGGGTCACCACTAAATGTAATTTTATTTATTTGACCATTTGAAATATCCGACATCAATATATTAGGAATATACACAATTTGTCCAGTTGTTCCACCCATCAATGCAAATTCATCCCAGGATGACCAATACTCAAATTTTTCACCTCCCCTCCCAACTATCAAAAGAGAAACGTATTTGTATGATGTATCTAATTGGTAAGAGGATTGGTTGCTTGTTATCTGCACCAACTTGTTCGGTTTGGATAAGGTGTATTCCAAATTCACACTTGTTTGATAAACCCCACTTATACTCCCTGTCGTTGAAAAATCACTGAAACCGGAAGATGTAATTTTAACCTGATAATTTCCTGCGGGGATTCTGTCAAACCGTGCCGTATATGTTGCTGGGACTGCCAAACCTACATGCTTCTGTCCTTCCGAATCTGTAAATTCCACAGTGCCACCTAAAGGATTTACTTTTACTTGCACCATATACAGCGGAGTAAGGTTTACTTGCACCTGCATTCCTTCACTATTCACTGTAACACTTTGTGAAGTCTCTTTTGAAAAATCCCCTTCTGGAACGTATAAAATGTACTGTCCATAAGGAACGTTGGTGAACGTTACGGTAGTGGTTATATTTTTAGTCTGAATCACCTCCAGTCCCGTACTGTCCTTTAGTTGGATTTGGCTTGGCATACCTTGTATTTGTCCAACTCTCCTTACCTGAACATTAATGGCACTGTATATTTGTAGAAGGAAGGTGTTAAGCGCAGTTTTCCCGCTTACTTCAACCGTTTCCTCTTTGCTTTCAAATCCATCTTTAGAAAAAGCTACTTTATAACTTCCGTCTGGTACAAATAAAACGACTGTCCCGTTTTGTGAAGTTGTACCGGAAGCCATCTGTAAACCTCCTTCCTTATTTTCAGTCACAATAACTGAAACGTCAGAAATATCGGTTGTTCCATCTATTGTGTTCCTATGGACAACTACTGTAAGCTCACTTGCAGGTTGCAAAGTAACCTCAATTGTTTTCGCTTCATTTAATACACCGACTTTCCCGTTCTGCGTTACATAACCATCAGCACTGACCTCATAATCATAATCAACGCCTAATACAGCAGAAATAACAGCTTCTCCATTGCTGTTTGTATTCTGCTGATAATTGTTTGATGCAGATGTCATTTTTACAAAAGCGTTCTGAATAGGAATTGCTATGTTAGATAAAGGAAGAAGGGTAAAAGGTAAAACTGTATACCTGTCATCTTTACCTGGTCCAAAATAAATCCCGTTTGTCCAATTAAGATTTGCATTATTTGAAGACCCATACTGGGTGCAAGTTTGAATAGATGCACTTCCCCATAAAGAAAGACCCAACATGCGCAAAATCTCTTCCACTTGTGTTTTGTAAGAATACAGAATGGTTACCTCGCCATATGAAGGTAAATAGCCATTCTGTCCATTCCCAAACATATATGTCTTGGCGTATTCTGCCGCAGGTGCATTGCCAGTTCTCAATTGAGATATTATCGTGTCGGTATAAATGAAACCATGCGTTGCTTTATATAAGTCTGAGGATGCTACATTGATATCTAATATTGGTGTATTGCTAATCAAAGTGCCTTTTCCCCCAAAAGCGTAGTTTTGAGCACTTATGGCTGTCGATGCCATAAACGAATTGGTATCGGTTGAAATACCTATACCACATACATCAGATGTTCCTTTACCAGATGATACCCATTCTTCTTTTGTGTAACGATTATTATCTTTATCATAAATATATACACCGTTTGGAACAGGATTGTATTCATAGGTACAGAAAGGACGAACTGTATATGAATTATTTTTGGTCGTTCTCCTTTTTGTGCCATTAACCCAACCAAAAATCCAAGCATTATTTGAATTATATTGTGTCGAAGTCCAATATGAACCACTACTCAATGGATCTGAACCGATTGTCGCACTTATTGAAGTGTCGATCTTAACTCTGCTTAATTGAGCTACACCCCACTGTCCACAAGAAGGCAAAAACCAAGAACCCGCTCCAAATCCTTCTGTAGAATAAGCTGCGCACTGATGTGCCGCCGTGCTTTCCGTTGGTTTCGCTAATATGATGCTTTGAGAATTTGTCTTACCTGCAAAATCACAAAGAGCTAAAGAAGTGTTTGTTTCAGTAACTACATTAGAAATAATGCCTAATGCATTCGTCCAAAAAGCAGAAGTCAGATTTTCCAAACCTATGAAATCAAAATCCTTGCTTCTTACATCAGTAATGACACCGACACAAGTTTTAGTACTGTCCAATTCAGTTGACCATGTTTTATCACCATATACAAAATCACCTATTTGAGGACGAATAAGTGAAGGCTGTTTTGAAGTTACCTTAAATGTTACATTTACATTATTTGCAATCAAAATTTCTTTGTTGATGGCAGGTGCATTTACATTCAACGTGCCTGATTGTGCTTCCAAAGGAGAAGGTGGGGTAACGGTATAATCATAGTTTCCATAAAGAACCTTGTTAACTGGAATATCCGAACTTTTTACCTTCTTTCCGTAGAAAGAGAATGTAATATTCAGATTTTTCAAATCATCTGCGGATAATGTACCTCCGTCAAAAGATTGCACATGCACTGACCAAATGGTAGAATTACCTATTGTTTTTGTATCCAACAAAAGATCAGAAAGCTGGAATCTTTGAATTACATCATTTTCCATCTCCACCGTTAAGGGAGCGTTTTGCGAGCCATAAGTTATAACTATCTTCAGATTGGACGAAACGCCACTTACCTTAAAACCAAAATCCAAAGCCTTGTGATAATCCACTATCTTTTCTGCGCCAATTTGGAAAAGACCATTCGAAAACCCTATAAGTCCGGCATCCACATTAAACAAAACATAAGTCTCTGTAGAAGCTGTCGATGTCTTGATTACACTCGTTAAAGTAAGGTTCTTTTTCGTTCCATCCCAACTTCCTTCCCAGCCATCTATCCTATTTGAGTTGTAAATTCTGGTAAGACTTTCCGTAACACTACTATTATCCTTATCCTGAACAATTGTCAATGGAGAGACAATTACACCATTGGGGAAATAGGTCTTTAATTGATCTGTTGTTACGCCTTCCGATGGAACAAGATATTTTTCATCTTCTTGAAAAACAGGACAACCGGAAAAATCCGCATCGCTATCTTGTGACCACTCAAACTCTCCGCCATTAAACGTCATAGTAGCTACGCCAGACGAGTTAGTCGTCCCTTTGTATTTGTTAGATGAATCGCTTCGATCTGTCATTTCGATAATGGCATTCTCAATAGGAGAACTATCATTTTGACTTTTTACAGTAAATGTAACCGTTGAAATTTGAAGCATTTCAACACTTATGTTCTGGCTTCCATCTGCAATTGTAAATTCACCTGTTACATCTTTATAACCGGATTTCTTTGCTGTATAGATATACTGTCCGTTCTTGTAAGCCAAAGTAAGAATACCATCAGAAGCAGTAGCTCCACTTGCAACAGGTGTGTCTGGAGATTCTGCCTTGGCAAAACTTATAGCTACATCTTGTGTGGATGGAACAGTCTGGAAAGTAACATTGTATTTTACATAATCAGCCAAATCCAATTCAATGGTGCTTGCGGTAGTTGCCACACTAAATGTTCCACTTGGCACTTCCACCAGATTAGGATTATCCGTACTTGTAGTAGGAATCTGATATTGATAATCCCCTGTAGGAAGATCAATTGCCGCGATACCCTGACTGTTTGTTATAATGGTTTCAGGAAGTGCCCTTGCGCTACTTTGTCCTACAATTATCTTTACATCCGCCAAAGCAGAATTTCCTACCTTTGTATGGAATGTAACTGTCGCTCCGGGAACAAGTGTTATCTGTACACTTTTTTCAGCTTCTTCGATTCGCACATTTCCTGTCCCGTTTAAAAAACCTGTTTTTGAATAAGCGTAAGTATGCGTTCCTGTGGAAAGATTTATTGTTGCTATACCGTCTTGCCCCGTTGTAATTGTATCATTACCATCAATAGTAATTTCAACGCCTTGTGTGGCTGGTGAAGTTGTAAATGTAGTTTCAAATCCATAAGTCAATTCTATCACTTTCTCCTGATCGGCATCCTGAACACTTCCCACTCCTTCTTCCGGCGAATATCCTGTGAGTGACGCATTCCAATCATAAGCACCGTTTATTACCTGCACAGGATCAGTTGTTCCATCATCTTTTGTTTTAAGACTTACAGTATTTCCACTTAATATGGCCGGTCCACTTACACTGACAGTCACATCTTTTAAGCCTGATTTTCCTGCGGCGGTCACTTTAAAGGTAAGATTCCATATCTTCTTCAATATCTGCGTAAACGTAGCCTCTCCAGTTACTTCAAATGAAAGAGTTTCAGTCTTATAGCTGTTCTTCATGAATGAAGCGGTATATTTACCAGCTTTTAGACTGATTATCGCTTCTCCTGACGCATTTGTGGTAACTGTCTTGTCCTCATTTTCTATATCAATAGACACTCCTTGCAAAAGATTGGGCGAAGCCATGTTATCTTTTACTACAAACGTAATGTTATATGATATAGGGGTAAGTTGAGCTAATACGTTCTTGTTGCTACCGGAAACTTCCACATTACCTTGTGTCTGGACATAGCCTTCCTTCGTTACCGTATAAGGATACTGCCCGTCAGAAAGACGAACCGTTACCAAACCACCCTGCGAAGTCTGATAGTCCTTTTCGTTGATATGAATATTAGCGTTTTCAATTGCAACACCTTCATCTGTCTGTACAGTAAATACAATATCATGCTTCTTGTACTCCATATTTACAGGGAAAGACGGAATATCCGCACTTTCTACTTCCAATTCACCGGAATAATCATCCATTCCTAAAGCTGTCACTGTAAACGGATAAGTGCCATTCTTTAATTGCAAAGACACCTGTCCATTGGATTGCGTCTGATAAGACGTTGCATTTATCTCCACTGTAGCCCCCTTAATAGGTTCTTTCAATGGATTTTTTACCGTCATTATGACATTGTAAAGTCTTGCCTTTAAACTTATTACACTACTGTTATCACTGTCAAGAACAGTAACCGAAGAACTGCCGTCATAATATCCC